>Ga0209255_1000010_pt1 | contig 30357 bp, 38 predicted proteins | sample WorMetvaBAHAMAS2_FD_187394 | JGI IMG/M metagenome (GOLD analysis project Ga0209255, IMG submission 187394) | Marine gutless worms symbiont microbial communities from Max Planck institute for Marine Microbiology, Germany - Olavius vacuus... | ecosystem: Host-associated > Annelida > Digestive...
GGGTTTTTGACTCCAGTGACGAAAGTATTTATACACCACCTGCCAGTTTGGAAAATCACGGGGGAGCATTCGCCATTGGCAGCCACTTTTCAGTACATACAAAATGGCGCAAAAAACATCATATAACTCAACCACTCGCGGCTTGGTCTTCTTCTTGGACTGCTCGAATATAGCTTGCTAAGGGCTCAAACTGCTCTCGGCTTATGGGCACCTTGAAAAATTCAAGGTGTCTTTGCAGAACTAAGGAAGCCCCGTTATGTCCGTGTGTGTAACTCCATGATAATCAAGGTATTCGAAAAGCGCGATTTATGAGCATCACCATGAAAAGTATTGAGCATGGGATTTTTCAAGGTCCCCTTAATAAGTTTACCACTACCAACTAAAGATTTGTCAGTTGCTATTGACAGGTTTTACACCAAGGTCCTTACATATTTTCTTCGCCACGATGTCCTTGATCTCGGAATGTCTTGGAATTGCAGAACGTTTCTTTGATTCCGGGTTGAACCACCATGAATGTTTCCCACCTTCCCTCAACAATTCGCATCCCTGACTGCGGAGGTATTTCAGGAATTCCTTCCTTTTCATACTGCGATTTTTTCTTCTCTATATTCACCACTTGCTGCGGCTAAAGCATCTCGCCGATTAAATTCCAAGGCTTCTTTAAGCGTAATCTCCAGGGTATCTTTCAGCTCATCATAAGTTCTCTCCTGACAATTCACTCCCGGAACCTCTGCGATCCAACCTATCCACCAATCATCTTCCTGCTTGACAACAGCCGTATATTCGGGTCTCATCATCTGTCCCCCTGGTGTCGAGTCTGTAAGCTGGATCTTCTCCGGCTCCCACGCTCCAGCGTGGAAACGAGCTAATGTCGCACGAATTGGCGCGAATCCATTCGCGAGGATTCGCGTGATTCGTGGTTTCTATTTCCAGGAATTTGCATGCAGCCACACTAACGGCCGGACAATCCCCGCTCGGAGACCTCGAAGGCCCCAGACTCCAGATCGACCTCGGCCTTGAGATAGAGCTGCTGCGGCAGCGGTTGCCCCCAGAGCTCCCCTTTGATGTCAAACCGGACCGCGTTGTGGCTCATGCTGTCCGCGTCGACCACCGCGCGGACCTCCAGAGACTAGCGGGCAGGATGCGAGGCTCGAAACGCCGGATGATGAGCCTCAGGCCTTCTTCCAATTTGCCGACCTTCAGACCGGAGACGTTCTTGCCTGCCAGATCCGGCAGGCCATAGTTGAGCACCGAATCGACCACGTGCGGGTAGGGGGACAGGTCCTGCACCGAGGCCAGATCAGGCCAGATCGACGGTATTGAGCAACCACTGGAGGTCGCGAATGACGGAGCTGCGCAACTGGCGGGGGGGGGGGGGGGGGGGAGAGCACGCGCTGCTCCCGCGATTCCTTGTCTTCGCGCGGCTCGTCGTCCGTGAGCCGGTCCAGCAGCGAAGGCTGGAGCCGTTCCTTTGGGATAGTTCGGCCATAGGGGTCCCTCGTACAACAGTGCTCAAGCACCGATAACATGGAAATCATTTTGGCTCTTTATGGATTCCGGGCTGTTTTGGAGTGCACCGGCAAAGCGGCGCGACCGCATCGAACCTCAACGACGGAGGATACCAGCGGCGCTTGCCAGGAACTTGGGCCTCGGGTTCCACGCGCGCTGCAACGACGGCGCTTTCCCCTGGCCGCAACGCCTTGCCGGGGATAGATGCGTCGCAAATCCAAAGCGGCGGCGGGTTTGCAGTGTACATGCCAGTACCCCCGGTTACACCAGGTACCTTGAGTTGCTACCAATGCCGGGATAACGTCGCCGCCGCACTCCAAAGTTTCCGCTGAACCGCTCCGGCTCGCCGCCTGCCTGCACGTCCCTGCACCCGGACAGGTGCTCACCACTACGCGACTGTCGTGCCGAGGATGGAGGATAGAACAGTCCAGAATCCATAAAGAGCCAAACTCAGATTGAGCCGTGTGGCAGTATAAAATGCGACACCTTTCAGCCTGAGTCAAACGCCCAGCACCTGTAGATCAAGGTACCCGTCATGCAGTGGCGGACACCAGAAATAGCTCCCGGAAAAGGGCCGGGTGAACCGAAAGAGTGCGTCCTGGGTGCCGTCCTCGGCACCGACCATCCGCCGCAGTTGGGCCTCGAAGGCCTCGAAGGTCCTGCCGAAGGCCACGAACTGGAGTCCACCTCGGCCTTGCCCGTCGGACCAAGGCATAGAGCGTCTGAGGATGAAAGCCGCGGGCTTGAAATCTTCCTAGGCGGTACGCTTTACGTGGGCAGATGCCGGCGCTTCGTCCAGCTCCTCATTGTCGTGCTTGCGCCTGCCGATCGTATTGTCCTGCTCTCCGGGCGACACGGCATCGAAGCGATCGAAATCGCGCAGCCATTGCTGAACCGCCGCGAAGCTGACGCCGTCCAGACCCGGACCGGCACCCTTTACCACGGCGACAGCCAAGGCGTCCGGCCCTTGCGGGTTCTCGGTGCCGTCCTCGTATCCGGTAAGATCCAGGCCGGTTCCGTGTCGGAACCCATCCACGGCCTGCACGCGCATGAACGCCGTCGCGATTGCCTGCTCGATCGCCCTGCCCTCGGTGCAACAAATCTCCGCGATCATCCCCCCGCAGCCAGCACCAGAGTGCCGCTGGCGTGGACGGCAGCGCGATGCCCCGTCCGACCAGGGCGGGGAATCCTCGCAGCCCGTCGATCTCCACGCCCAAGGCAAGTGCCAGGGAGTGTCCCACGCCGATGACCGTGTCCCCGCCGTCGACCAGGTCACGCAACGCCGCCAGGGATGCCCGGGGGTCTGCGTCTGGGACGAGATCGAAGAAGAGGTAACGACCCTGGAGGGGAATCGGGTCCAGGATGCCCGGCTGTGTCCGATTCATAGACTGTTTTCGGCTCCGAATCCGGTCCGTGCCCGAGCTCAGGACTTGGCCAAGGCGATGCCCTGCCGGTACGGGGATTCGCAGACCTCGTCGGACTCGAAGAACAAGATACGGTCGGATTTGCTAGACATCTAAGGATAACCCCGGAAAATGCGCGTGGTTGCGGATTATGCCCACCGTGATAGGGTGAGCGCGTATAAACCTTTCCGAAAGTGGAGACAGTCTTATGGCAACCAAGCTCATTGAAGGTCGGGTCCGAGATCTGGGCGGATTTTCCCTGCGTTGGATGCTGCCGGCTCCGGACCATCGTGCCGTGGGACCCTTTATTTTCTTCGACCATTTTGGTCCCGAGACCTTCGGCCCCGGGCAAAACCTGGACGTGCGTCCTCACCCCCACATCGGACTTGCGACGGTCACCTAGTCTCCTACAGGGGAGCATCGACCATCGCGACAGCCTGGGTTTTCATCAAACCATCACTCCCGGAGCGATCAACTGGATGACCGCAGGCAGGGGAATCGTGCATTCGGAACGCACTCCCGCCGAGTTTCGCAACCGAGAAAAGAAGATACACGGCATCCAGCTATGGGTCGCCTTGCCCAAGGAGCACGAAGAGGACGACCCCGCCTTCTTCCATCACCCTGAAAACGCGATACCGGTCGTAGCACGTAGGGGGATCACACTCAGGGTGCTGGTCGGCAGTGCATTCGGAGCAGCATCGCCCGTGAAGGTCCACTCTCCGATGTTTTATATCGACGCTTCCCTGGAAGCCGGTGCCACGCTACGTCTTGAAAAGACGTACAGCGAACGTGCACTCTTTCTACTGACGGGAAATATTTTGGTTGGGGAACAGGCGCTTGCCGAGCCTCGCATGCTGGTCTTCGAGCAGGATGACGACCTTGTGATTGCGACAACTGCCGGGGCACGCTTTGTCCTGCTCGGTGGTGAGCCTGTGGGGCCACGTACCCTGTTTTGGAATTTTGTTTCCAGCGATCCCGACCGTATCACGCAAGCAAAACGCGACTGGATCGAGCGCAAGTTTCCCCTGATCCCCGGCGATAAGGACTATAGGCCGCAGGCTGAGTTGCGGTCAGGGACGGCCAAAACCCAGCGATAACCAAAGCTGTGGTTCGTTCCTCACCCCAGCCTACAGATTTAAACTCAACCACTATGCACTGAAAGTGCATAGGTTGCTCTTGGACTGAAAGTCCGAAATCATTCGGGAGCTGACATTTCCTGTTGTCCCAACACCCGATCCGATCATCCGAACAGGTTTTCACCCGGATCGTTTTTTTAGCCCCGGACATTCGCTTTGAAGAGACGGTATGATGACCACTTCTTCCACCACTCATGCATTGCTTGAGAGAATTCCTGTGTAGCAGCTAAAGCCTTGCACTAAAGTGCATAGTTTTGGACTAGCGTGCTGGGACAATCAATGGGTTAGTTTTTAGACAGCCTCTAAGGCAGGAAACGCAGTGAGTTCAGGTTGTCGTTGATCCTTTGTTTGACCGGCTCATAGTCGTCGAAGAGAAAGATCGCATAGGCATCGGCGAGGGCGTTTTTGTGCATGGCGATGACCAATGCCTGCCGGTGGTCCGTTGCGAACCCGGAGTCTATGTCGAACACAGCCGCCGCGGCCCAGTCGGCGTTGAACTTCTCTCGCGCTTGCGCAAATGGATATTCCCTGGTTGGGCTGTGGCGTCCGGCGGAGAGTCGGGTAACCAACGATTGGAACATGAGGGGAAACATGTGATTGGGGTCCGGGGCGGCGTTGTGGGGATCTTCGTAGTCGACGCGGATCCGCCCCAGGGGCCGGACCGCGTAGCGGATCTCCAACGCCCCGTCCGGGCTCGCATGGGCGCGATCGTAAATGAAACGCCTATTCGGCCGCACCTCGGTAGCCGCGAAGCCGTCCGGAACCCTGAACGCCATACCCGATTCCGCCAGTAGTCGATCGAAGGTCGGCGGAACCTCCCGACGTGTGGCCGGATCGGCATGGGTCGGGAAAACCGCGAGTAGAATCAGGAGCAGACTGCCGGTATGACGCATCCCTCTCCTTTTTTCTCCTTTAGGGGATTCAAACAAGACCAACTCCTTATTTCTTAACCGTAAATGAACGCAAATTGGTCGCAATGATGCGATCACAGCAAAGTTCGGTCCCCCCGACGGCGCCAAACCATTCAGGATCTACTCAGGCGTGGCCGGTATGCTTTCCGGGTTTTCGAGTACTTGTCGCAACTGTCGTGCCTGTTCGTTCCAGGTCTCGTTCCGGGAGATTTTGAGAAATCGATCCAGGTCGGCGATGGCGGCTGTCTGGTCTCCGAGGGCATCCTTGACCGAGGCCCGGTTGAAATAGGGTCCGGGCAGCTGGGGATCGAGGGCGACGCAACGGTCGAAATCCTCCAGGGCCCCTTGGTAGTCGCCAGTGCCGTAGCGCATGGTGCCCCGGTTGAAACGGGCCGCCAGGAGATCGGGGGCGATTTCCAGGGCGCGGTCGAGATCCGCCAACGCTTGGTCGATGCGACCGAACCGGCGGTAGGCCTGGGCCCGGTTGGTGAGCACCTCCGCATCGTCCGGATCGAGCCTGACCGCTTGCTCCAGGTCCGCCAGTGCCGGGGCGACGCGACCGGCCTCCAGCAGCAGACTGCCGCGCACGGCATAGAGTTGCGCGTCGTCCCCATGTCCGGCAATGGCCCTGGACAGAACGGTGAGTGCCTCCTGTGGGCGTCCCTCCGTCTGGTGTCTGAGCGCGATGCGGATGTGGGTCTCCGGGTCGAGTCGGGCGTGGGGATCGTAGGTACTGCCATGGGGACGGACGGGTGTGACCGGTACGAGGGGTTCCGGCGCGGCGGGTGGGGATGGCGCTGTGTCTACCGATTCGTCGGCGCGAGTGACGGCGACCCAGACCGTTATGGCCAGAACGCCTGCGAGCAACGGGGATTGTATGGAGGATGCGCGCATGGCGGGCTTTCTTCGTCAGTTATCGGACCGCTGGTACTTGATTTCATCCTGGTTTACATGTCCGGGGAACTGCTCGAACTGCCCATGGTGGCCCAGTCCCGAGAGGAGACTTGGGTTAACTTCAAGCTCTTCGGTATGATGGAGTCGACGCTTGTCTTCGTCGTTGCTCAGGCATTCCATTTGGCCCGGCACGTTTCAGATTCCACAGACCCGGAGGAGATGATTAATATGTATTATGCCATCATTGCTGAAGACAAGGCCGGCAGCCTGAACGACCGGCTCAAGGCACGTCCGGCACATCTGGATCGGGTGCGGCAGCTGCAGGACGCGGGCAGATTGCTGCTGGCGGGTCCGCACCCGGCCATCGACAGCCAAGATCCGGGGGACGCTGGCTTTACCGGCTCGCTGATCGTGGCCGAGTTTTCTGACCTCGAGGCCGCTCGCGCTTGGGCCGCCGCCGATCCCTATGTTACCGCCGGGGTTTTTGCGAAGGTCACGGTAAAGCCCTTCCGTAAAGTTTTTCCGGAGTGAGCTGGAACCGACAGATTTTTCGGGTATAGAAACGTTAATCCCAGGCCGGAAGGTGAAGCAGAAGAGCGCGGCCTTTCGGCGCAGCGCCGTCGGAAGATACGGGAGATCTGTACCACGGCAGACTATATGTGACGGATACCTATCGCAAACCGGGAACATTCGGATGGCTTTGGCACAGGATACGGCGATGGGCACCAACCATGGCCCCAAACCAGAAGACCGGGAGATCCCCGGGGTCCTGATTCGGCTGCTGGAATCGGCCGATGTACGGTTCAACGGCGATCGACCCTGGGACATTCAGGTCCATGATCCGGCACTCTATGACCGGATCCTACGTCAGGGTTCCCTCGGTTTCGGCGAGTCTTATATGGACAACGCCTGGGACAGCGAGCGTCTGGACGAGACCCTCTGCAAGCTGCTGAGCGCCCGCCTCGATGACAAGATAAAGGACTTCGGCAAGCTCCGGTCGCTGGGGCTGTTCCTCCGCAACGTCCTCTTCAACCGTCAATCACGCAAACGCGCTTTTCAGGTCGGGGAGCATCATTACGACATCGGCAACGATGTCTATGCGGCCATGCTGGATCCGACCATGAGCTACAGCTGTGGCTACTGGAAGGACGCCGAAAATCTGGAGCAGGCCCAGCTTGCCAAGCTTCGCCTCATCTGCGACAAGCTGGAGCTGAAATCCGGCGAGCGGTTGCTGGACATCGGTTGCGGTTGGGGCGGACTGGCCCGATTTGCGGCGCGGAACTATGGCGTAGAGGTAACCGGCATCACGGTCTCGAAGGAACAGCAACACTTTGCCCAGGAGCGTTGTGCCGATCTACCGGTCAGCATCGAGCTGATGGACTACAGGGACCTTAGCGGCCGCTTCGACAAGGTCGTCTCCGTGGGCATGTTCGAGCACGTAGGCCCCAAGAACTACCCGGCCTATTTCGCGACCGTCGGGCGGGGTGATGGTGGCGGATGGGTTATTCCTGCTTCACACCATCGGTGACTATGACCGCCCGCATGCCTCGGACCCCTGGATTGACAAGTACATCTTTCCCAACGGCCACGTTCCCTCACTCCAGGAGATCAGCAAGCCCATCGAGCACGACTTCGTCCTCGATGATTGGCACAACTTCGGCCAGGACTATGACGCTACGCTCATGGCCTGGTGGAAGAACTTCGACCTCGCCTGGCCGCGGTTCGCCGACAGGTACGACGAGCGTTTCTATCGCATGTTCAAGTTCTACCTGAATGCCTGTGCCAGCTATTTCCGCTCTCGCCAGGGTCAACTCTGGCAACTGGTGCTGAGCAAATACGGTCGGCGCGAGATCTACCACTCCATCCGGTGATGGAACGGAGAACCCGAGTTCCTCATAGAACCCGAGTTCCTCATATCGGGTCCGGATACGAGACACAAGGCAGATTCGTCCCGCGGATGGCCCGCGCCAGCACATCGACCGCCTCAAGGCGCGAAAACGACTTACGCCAGGCCAGGGCCACCCGGCGGCGCGGGGCCTTTCCGGCAAAGGGCAGACTGCGGACTAAAGGCTCCGCGAATCGGTCCTCCGCAGCGGCGCTACAGGGCAGTACCGTTATCCCGACCCCGCTGGCCACCATGCAGCGGATGGTCTCCAGGGAGCCCCCTTCGAGCCCGCGTTGCAGGCTGTTGCCGCCCGCGGTGGATTTGATGCAGTTCGGGCAGACCTCGAGCACCTGGTTTCGGAAGCAATGCCCCGGCCCCAGTAACAAGACGTCCTCGCCGGCGAGTTGATCGACACCTACCGACGCCTGTCCGGACCAGGGATGATTGCCCGGTAACAGCACGATGAAGGATTCGTCGTAAATAGGCCATGTCAGCACCCCCGGCTCATTGAAGGGCAGCGAGATGACGATGACATCCAGATCCCCGCGCTTGAGGCGTTCGCTCAACACGGACGTGAAGTTCTCCTCGATCATCAGGGGCATTTTCGGGGCCTGTTCCGATAGCCAGGGAATCAGCCGGGGCAGCAGATAGGGACCGATGGTATAGATGGCCCCCAGACGCAGCACACCGGCAAGCGGATTCTTTCCATGTCGGGCCAGGTGCTTGATCCCGTCCGCTTCCTCCAATACCCGCTGGGCCTGCTCGACGATCTGCTGACCGACGGTGGTGACGGTCACTTCCCCCGTACCGCGCTCGAACAGACTCACCCCGAGCTCGTCTTCCAGTTTTTTGACCGCTACGCTCAAGGTCGGCTGGCTGACGAAGCAGGCCTCCGCGGCGCGTCCGAAATGGCGCTCTCTCGCCACCGCCACGATGTAACGCAGCTCATTGAGCGTCATTGTAGACTCGGCATCGTAAGATCCATCGGCAATTCCTCGCCGACCTCCAGATGGGTTTCCGTGTGCCTGATGCGTACGGCGAGTACCTCCACACCGGCTTCCGCCACTGCGGCCAAACGTTCGGCGTAAGCGGGATCGATCGACCAGGCCGGGGCAAAGCACTGACCCTCGGGCCGGTTGACGGCGTACAGCATGACACCACGGTTACCCTGTTCCATCGCTGTCCGCAGTAAACTCAAGTGTTTGCGCCCACGCTCGCTGATGGCATCCGGAAAACGCAGCCGACCGCCGTCGAGCAAGGTCACGTTCTTGACCTCTATCAAGACATCCGGCGCCCGTCCCTCGGTGAGGGCGATGTCCAGACGCCCTTTGGGGTGGCCGGTGGGGGCAAATTCCACTTCACGTCTGAGCGCCCGGTACCCGGCAAGGGCCGGAATCCGCCCCGCCGCTATGCCTTCCGCCATCACCGCGTTGGCGCGGCCAGTGTGCACCCCCACCCAACCGGCCCCCATGTCTACCCGCTCCAGCGTCCAGGTCAACTTGCGGCGGGGATTGTCGCTGTGACTCAGCTGCGCCGGCGCGCCGGGCGACCAGCAGGTAGCCATACTTCCGGTGTTGGGCACGTGAGCAGTTATGAGAGAACCGTCGGCAAGCTCCACATCGGCCAGAAACCGCTTGTAACGACGCAGAATGCGCCCGTCGATCAGGGTCGGTAACAGCAGTTTGAACTCCTGGTCAGTGAATATCGAATCCACTCAAGTGCTGAAAGGCACCCGGCTCGCAGGCGACCCCCGTGACCTCGGCCGTGGGCGGACCGGTGCGCAACCACTCGCGTAGCTGGCCCACCACATCCGGCTCGCCACACACGAGGACCTCCACCCGGCCGTCCGACAGATTGCGTGCATAACCCGTCAGTCCCAGCCGTTGGGCCTGCTCACGAGCGGCAGCGCGGAAAAAAACCCCTTGCACCCGGCCCGCCACCAAACAACGAAAACACACGCGTTTGTCAGGTGCCTGTTCATTCATAAACGCCGACCTCTTTACCTTGATTGGAGTTTCCCAACCGTAGCTTACAATAACAGTAGGCTCTTTATGGATTCCAGACTGGTAGGATATTTTGCGCAAATTCGCCTTCTCAGCAAACCAGAGGGGCGTCGTATAACTTACTGTTGTTGTTGAGAAAAGATCGCCTGTTCTGCCATCGGTCAGAGTGCTACGGACCGCCGTCCCCTTCGATCAGTCTGGAATCCATAAAGAGCCTAACAGTATTCAAGGGGCGATGTCCGCCCTGCCGCGACCGGGGATTTCCATGACGATCACCATCTACCATAATCCACGCTGTAGCAAATCCCGCCGAACCTTGGAACTGCTTCGGGAGCGGGGCCTCGAGCCCCGGATCCTGGAGTACCTCAAGACCCCCCCGGATACCGCAACGCTGGAACGTCTGCTGAATATGTTGGGCCTGGAGCCGCGTGAGCTCATGCGCAAGCAGGAAAAGGAATACCAGGAACACGAGTTGGCGAACCCGGAATTGTCCCGGGACGCCCTGATCGCGGCCATGGTCGCCCACCCGAAGCTGATCGAGCGCCCAATCGTGATCACGGACGATAAGGCCGCTCTGGGCCGGCCACCGGAGGCCGTGCTCGACGTCCTGTAGCAATCCTGAATGATTCGGCGTTGTCGGAGGATTTGACGTGTTGCGCGATGCTCAAAGGCTCGCTGATCGTCTGCCAGGTCAGCACCGGCGTCTTGACGCAGCCTACACCCACATTACCCCCGCGTGGCCTGTGTGTCTCGCACGCAGACAGCATCCGAGCGCAGCTGCGCACGTACTACCTCGGCGCCCGGCGTGCCGAATCGGTTATTCTCCACGGAGGACCGGAACATGCCCTACATACTGACCCTGTACTACAGCCGCTATGGCGCCACCGCAGAAATGGCGCGCCAGATCGCCCGCGGTACGGAAGAAATACCAGGCATTGAAGCCCGACTGCGTACTGTCCCCACCGTCTCCACCCTGTGCGAGTCCACTCAGGACAAGATTCCGGATACGGGTCCCCCTAACGCCGAGCTGGATGACCTGCGGGATTGCACGGGGCTTGCCCTCGGCAGCCCGACCCGCTACGGCAATATAGCCGCACCCATGAAGTACTTCCTCGACGGCACCAGTTCCTTGTGGATGGCGGGAACCCTGACATGATGCTGCCCTTGCTGCACCACGGAATGCTGTTGGTCGGGCTGCCTTACAGTGAGACGGAACTGCTGCGGACCGGCAGCGGCGGGACCCCTTACGGCCCCTCCCACCTGGCCGGCAGTGAGAGCAACCTGCCCCTGATCGACGAAGAAAGGCATCTGTGTCAGGCGTTGGGCAAGCGCCTCGCCCGCACTGCCCTGGCCCTGAACCAGGTCGATTGATCCGCATCTCGGATGCACCAGATTCCCCTCCCCGTCCAGTTACGGCCGGAAGCGGATTTCGCCGCTTTCGTGGCCGGTCCCAACGCCGAGGCCCTCGCCGCGGTCACGGCTTGGGCTACGGGGAACGGAGACAACTTCCTGTATCTGTTCGGCGCCGCCGGCAGCGGCAAGACCCACCTGTTACAAGCCGCCTGCCGACAGATAGCCCAGGGTGATCGCTCGGCCATCTATGTACCCCTGGAGCATGGGGAACTAGCCCCATCCGTACTTGACAACCTGGAGCTTTGGGAGCTAGTCGCCCTGGACGACATCCAAGCCATCGCCGGAGATGTGACTTGGGAACAAGGCCTGTTCGATCTCTACAACCGCCTCCGCGAGTCCGGGCGATGCTTATTGGTGAGCGCACACACCCCTGTCTCAGCGTTGTCCCTGACCCTGCCTGATCTGCGCTCGCGTTTAGGCTGGGGGCCGGGCTACCAACTGTTCCCCCTGCCCGAGGGTGATTGTGAGCACTTACTCAAGGAATCGGCCAAGCGCCGGGGCCTCGAGCTCGGCACGGACGCGGTCGACTATATAATGCGCCGCTGTCCACGGGAATCGGGCTATCTGATGGGACTCCTGGAGGAAATCGACCGCGAGAGCCTGCGCAGGAAATGCCGCCCGACCCGGTGGCTGATACGACAGATCCTTGGTGCCCGCAAGTCGTGACCTCGCTGCCCCGTCAATCGTCAATTCTCTTTCCACCCCTTCTGCGCCGCCTTACGCGACCAGATCCAGACATACTGGCTACCACTGACGATCACGGTCGTAAGACAGATCCAGATCAACGTCTGAGTGACCCATCCCGGCAGGGGCATGGGCCCGGCGTCCATGATCACCAGCACGACCAACAAGATCTGAAGAGCTGTGTTCAGCTTGCTCATCAGGGTCGGGGCCGCCTCCACTTCCTCGACCCGGTAGTTGTAGAACACGGCCCCCCCGACGATCAGCAGGTCCCGGAATACTACCGCCGACACCAGCCACACAGGGATGAGCGCCAGGGCCCCGAGCACCAGAAAACAGGCCACCAGCAAGACCTTGTCCGCGAGGGGATCGAGGATACCACCGAGGTGACTCTGCCAACCGTAATGCTTGGCCAGAAAGCCATCGAGCCCGTCCGAGAACCCCGCCGCCGCGAACAGGAGCAAGGCCCAACCGAACTCCCGCTCGAGCAGCAGATACAAGACCGGCATTACGGCGAGCAGCCGCAACAGGCTGATGATATTGGGTAGGTCTTGGTACTTTAGCCTCAAATCAGTGAACGCCTCTTGCTGGGGCCAAAGGGCAGGCAGAGCACCGAAAGCGACCCGCAACGGGTCTGATGATTAAAATCATGGCTCTTTAAGGATTCCAGACTGATCGAAGGGAACGGCGGTCCGTAGCGCTCGGACCGATGACAGAACAGGCAGTCTTTTCTCAACAACAACAGTAAGTTATACGACGCCCCTCTGGCTTGCTGAGAAGGCGAATTTGCGCAAAATATCCTACCAGTCTGGAATCCATAAAGAGCCAAGAGGAAAAACGACGAATCACGCGAATCCTCGCGAATGGATTCGCGCCGATTCGTCGTTTTCTTTTCCGCATCCTGACCGACACGCGGTCAGCAGCTGACTTAATGGCGCTGACTTAATGGCATTGCATTGGAAGCGACAGACAGTCTACTCCTGACGGGACCCACTCAGGCCCCGAGCTTCTCTTTCAGCAGCGCATTGACCTGTTGGGGATTGGCCTTGCCCTTGGTGGCCTTCATGACCTGGCCGACGAAGAAACCGAACACCTTCTCCTTACCGCTGCGGTATTGCTCCAGTTGCGCCGGGTTGGTTGCCAGGATGTCCTCGATCACTGCCTCGATGGCCCCGACGTCGGTGATCTGCCGCAGGCCCCGCGCCGCGATGACCGCATCCGCGTCGCCTTCGCCGTTCCAGATGGCCTCGAACACCTGTTTGGCGAGCTTACCGGAGATCGTCCGGTCCCGAATGCGCTTGATCAGCCCCGCCAACATCGGGGCACTGACCGGATTTGCGCCGATCTCCAGGCCGGCCTTGTTCAGGGCTGCGGCCAGCTCGCCGTTGATCCAGTTGGCCGCCAGTTTGGGGTTACCTGTGTTTTCGGCGACGTGCTCGTAATAATCCCCCAGGTCCCGGCTCGAGGTGAGCAAGTCGGCGTCGTAATCGGATAGACCGTACTGGTCCCGGAACCGTCGGCGCCTGGCGTCCGGAAGCTCCGGCATCGCCCGCGTCGCTCGCTCGATAAAGGCGGCGTCGATGACCAGGGGCAGCAGGTCCGGGTCCGGGAAATAGCGGTAATCGTTCGCCTCCTCCTTGGTGCGCATGGAGCGGGTCTCGCCCTGGTCCGCGTCATAGAGCCGGGTCTCTTGAACCACCCGGCCGCCGCCCTCGATGACATGGATCTGACGCTCGACCTCAAAGCGGATGGCACGTTCCAGAAAGCGGAAGGAGTTGATGTTCTTGATCTCGGTACGGGTGCCCAATTCCGCTTCGCCCCGGGGACGCACCGAGACATTGGCATCCACCCGAAAGGAGCCCTCCTGCATGTTGCCGTCGCTGACGCCGATCCAGCGCACGATCCGGTGGATCTTCCGGGCATAGGCCACCGCCTCTTCCGGTGAGCGCATATCCGGCTCGGAGACGATCTCCAGCAGCGGGGTACCGGCCCGATTCAGGTCGATTCCCGTGAGCCCATGGAAGTCCTCATGCAGTGATTTGCCAGCATCCTCTTCCAGATGGGCACGGGTGACCCCGATCTCCTTGACTGCTCCATCGTCCGGTACGATCCGCACTCGCCCCTTACCGACCACCGGCAGCTCGTACTGGCTGATCTGGTAGCCCTTGGGCAGGTCCGGGTAGAAATAATTCTTGCGCGCGAAGATGGAACGCTCCGCGATCTCGGCTTCGATCGCCGTGCCGAAGCGCACCGCCAGGAGCACGGCCTCTTCATTGAGCACCGGCAGTACGCCGGGCAATCCCAGGTCCACCGCGCAGGCCTGGGTGTTCGGCGCGGCGCCGAAATCGGCCGGCGCGCCGGAAAAGATTTTCGACCTCGTCGCGAGCTGGGTGTGGATCTCCAGCCCGATGACAGTTTCCCATTGCATCGTGTGAGCCTACTTGAAGGTCAATGCCATTGGATTTTTGCCGCAAATGGACGCCAATGAACGCAAATCGGTCGCAAAAGATCACATGATCTTTTCTATCCACGAATATCGCAGTCCCTCACGGATTGTTTCGTTTTTAATCCGTGAAAATCCGTGTAATGGGGATTTTCATGGTGATGCTCATAAATCGCGCTTTTCGAATGCCTTGATTATCATGGAGTTACGCATACGGACATAACGGGGCTTCCTTGTTCTGCAAAGACACCTTGAATTTTTCAAGGTGTCCTTAACTTAATGGGTTGAGTCAAACCCTTCAGACAATGCCAAATAACCTGAATCCGTGAGATAAAATCTAGGATTTGGGCTAACTTTGTGATTTTAGTTAAAATTCCAAAAATTGGCTACTTCACCTCCTGGGTGAGTCAAAAAGTGAATGAATTTTGCAATTATCCTGTTGTTTTATAAAGGGATTATTCTATAAATGGCTCATTCAGTTCACGGAACCAGGAAATAATTCAGGATTGTTTTGATACGGTTCGCAGCCTGCCGCTTGTCTGCCGAGCTTGTCTCATCCCTGGGGGGCAAATAGGCCGGCACAGGCAGGCGTGGCAGGCGCTCACCGTATCCTACGCCTATATTACCTCCCGTGCCGCCTGCCTGCGCGGACCTCGCTTTGGGTATAAGGTTGGATTAGGCGCGCTGCCGATCCCAAAGAACACAAACACCGTTGAAGGTTGATGTTAACCGCTTGTTCCAGGATCGCCTTCGTAAATCCCCTCTATCACATCCACCAACCGCTGCAAGGCGCCCTGGTTTGCGCGAACCACCCGTCGCCCTTGCTCGCCAACGTGCGCCCTTCTCGTTGCATCTCCCAACCATTCCCCCATGCAGTGCGCCAGCGTATGGGCGTCCGTTACCCGGATCGCCGCCCCCTCCTGCACCATCAGCTCGGTAATCCGGGCAAAGTTAAAGGTGTGGGGGCCCACGGCGATGGGCACCCCCCCCGCCGCCGCCTCCAGCAGATTATGGCCGCCGGTGGGCACCAGGCTGCCCCCGATGAAGGCCGCGTCTCCCGCGGCGAGAAAGGCCGGCAGCTCGCCCATGGTGTCGCCGAGAAATACCGAGACCTGCTCGCCGCAGGGATCGTCGGCGGATCGGCGCGCCAGTGCGAAACCCCGGCGCTCGACCAATGCCGCGACCCGTTCGAAGCGCTCGGGATGGCGTGGTACCAGGACCAACAAGGCCCCCGCCAGCCGGTCCAGGAGCTTGCGATGGGCGAGGAGGACCTGCTCCTCCTCGCCCTCGTGGGTACTCGCGGCGATCCAGACCGGGCGCCGGATACCCCAGCGGTGGCGCAGAACCTCCGCGTGATCGAGCAAACTGCCGGGCCGGTGGACATCGAACTTGATATTGCCCGTCACCCGTACCCGTTTGGCGGGTGCCCCCAAGGCCCGGAAGCGGGCCGCATCGGCGGGGCTCTGGGCCCCGATCGCCGCGAACCGCCGCAGGGTCTCGACGGTGAAGCTGCCGAGTCGGGCGTACCCCTGAGCGGAATGGGCGGACAGTCGGGCATTGGCCAGCACCACCGGAATGCCGCGGCGCTCGCAGGCACTCAACATGTTGGGCCAGATTTCAGTTTCCATGACGACCACGAGCCCGGGGGCGACCGCATCGAGGAAGCGGTTCATGATCGGCGTCAAATCGAAGGGCGTATAGACATGGCGAACCGCGTTCTCGAACAGACTGCGCAGGCGTTCCGAGCCGGTGGGCGTGGTGGTGGTGACCATGATGCCGGCGTCCGGATAACGCGCGAGGAAATGTTTGATGAGGGACTCGGCCGCCTGGACCTCCCCTACGGAAACGGCGTGGATCCAGATGCGGGTCCGCATCGGGCGTCGGTCGTAGCGACCAAGCCGCTCCCCCCAGCGCTCGCGGTACGCCGGCGCGTGACGACTCCGCCAGACGAGACGCAACAGTAGCAAGGGCAGGGCGAGATAGAGGAATAGACTGTAGAACCGTGCCACGGCGGGGACAAGGTCGGCATCGGGTAAAAAAGAGTCGTAAGTTTACCACAGGGATTTGTCCACCAGGCGTCGGCGCAACTCTATCGGCAGGGCTCCCGAATGATAAACCCATGGAAAGCAAGAAACTGTCTACTCTTCAGGTTTTGGGCAACGCTCAATGGCGTCGCTTAGCGCGCGGATCCGACCAAACCGCGCCGCTCTGCCGGCGCACTCCAAATGCGTTGCGATACTCGAAGGGCCACTGATCAACTGTGGCGCCGGTGCCGGCGTCTTAACACAACTTACCCGAGGTTCGCCCGCCGTGCTGCCGGCCCACGCGGACCTCGTTTTGAGCAATAAAATTCCGCGCGCCCGCCCGGCGCCATTCCACCAGATGGGGTTTGGGTTTGTTCTTGACGACCAGCTTCCAAAAATAGCCGATCAGGCTGTCACCGAAGGAGATGGCCTTGCGCGGCAGCACCAGGGGATGATCGCCCAGTAATGCGGGACCTCGCAGACAGGTGGTGGCGCTGAGGTAGCCGGTCGCGGCGGCGATGTGTACCGTGTCCGAGCCGAAGCTTCCGTATGGATAGCACAGATGCTTGACCTCCTCACCGAGCAGGTCTTCCAGGCACGCCTTGCTGTCGATCAGCTCTCGGCGTTGACGCTCGGGGGTCGCCTCGGCGAGCTTGAGATGACTGACCGTGTGGGAACCGACGGTTATGCCCGAAGCCTGGATTGCCCTTAGCTGAGCGGCGCTCATCAGCGTGGGAACCGATCGTCCCGAGTCCTGGGCGAACCACCGTGCCTGTCCCCCGATCCGGCCGCTGACGGCATAGACCGTGGCCGGGAAGCCGTGGTGCCGGAGCACCGGCAGGGCATGACTTACAAAATTCGCGTACCCGTCATCGAAGGTAAGTGCCACGGCCCGAGACGGGATCGGCTGTTCGCCGCGCACACACGCCAGTACCTGGTCCGGATCCAATACCCGGTAGCCGAAACCCTTCAGGAAGGCCATCTGAGCGGCGAATCGGCGGTGGTCACAGTAGTTCGCCCGGTGCTCCCGCATGGGTGCGAACTCGCCCACCTGGTGGTACATGAGGATAGAGATCCGGTTGACCATAGATTATCCGCGCTGGTCTGACCGGGGCCGATCACCGCGGGCCTCCTTGGGCACCGGTTCAGATCCCGAAGAGCCTGTTCAAGTTGTCGAGCCCTACCTGGTAGATGCCCTGGATGAGCCTGACAGCCGCGTTGTCGGGTACATCCGGGGCCTGAAAATCCCCCGACCATTCGACCGTGCAGCCATTGCCGTCGGCGTTCGGCCTGACGGCAATGGCGCCCCAGTAATTCCGCATCAATAGAGGGTTTTTGAGGATGGAATAGTGGTAGGTATGCCCCTCGCCGGTGGTTTCGAGCTGCTCGACGATTGCCCCGCCTCCCACCACGTGCAGAGTACGCTTGGAACCATCGTCCGAGCGCTCAGATTTCGAGATCGCCGGGTGCCAATCGGGTAGGACGTTGAAACCGCCGATCAGATTCCAAACGCTCCCGGCACTGGCCGGCAGCTCGGTTGACAGCGTGACTTTCGGCATAATTGTCTCTTCTCCGGGTGGGTGCCGACTGCCGGTTGTGTGTCCCGGCCCCGGTAATGGTAAATTTTCAAGTGGTTTCAGACCTTAATCACTACCGTCTTCTTTACTTCTTCCACGGCATCCGGCGGTAGCTGTTTCGTTTTCAGGACGGGCCAAGGCCACAGTGTAGCGGGCCCCCTGTTTGAGCTTTTCGTAGTTGCCAAAGACCTCGATCAGATTACGCTTCAAGTACTGTCGCAATCCGTTGATAGTAACCAGATACAGCCTTCCCCCGGGTCGTAACCGATCACGGGCGTCGTGCAGATAGAGGCTGATCATCTTACTGCCCACCTTGGCGGGGAGATTGCTCGCGATCAGATCGAAGCGCAAATCCGGGTCGATCCGGTCGAATCCATTACTGAGTCGGGCGCGGGCGTTATGGATTGCATTGCGTTCGGCATTGCGGTTACTGTATCGAACGGCGACGAAATCCTTGTCTACCATCAGGGTGCGGTCCTCCGGGGCCAACACTGCCATGGCGAGGCCGATGGGGCCATAGCCGCAGCCCAGATCGAGACAATCGTCCGCCGGCCGCACCTGGAGGTGTTTGAGTAGGAGCCGAGTATCCTTGTCGATCTCCCGTGGGGAAAACAGACCCCAGGTACTGTGCAGCACCAGGTTGCGTCCGCCCAGCTCGGCGGTGAAAAGGATGTCGGCCCGGAGTCTGTCGAGCGCCTGCCTGCTGAGCATATTTCTCGTTAGGGACGGTTGACATTCATCGTTCGGGGTCCGATTGTGATGCCTTTCCGTGCTGACAAGGTGTGGCGGGAAGAATAACAAGCCGATCCCGGCAAGCCGCGATGCAGTCGGTGCGGAAAGGGATCACAATCACCCTCGTTTCGGATAAATTTTAACAGCCCCCTGGTTCCGTGAACTGAATGAGCCATTTATAGAATAATCCCTTTATAAAACAACAGGATATTGGAATTTTAACTAAGGCTCTTTATGGATTCCGGACTGGTCGAAGAGGACGACAGTCGGTAGCACCATGACCGATGACGGAACAGGTAGCCTTTTCTCAACGAGAACAGAAAGTTATACGACGCCCCTCTGGCTTGCTGAGAAGGCAAATTTGCGCAAAATATCCTAACCAGTCTGGAACCCATAAAAGAGCCTTAACTAAAATCACAAAGTTAGCCCAAATCCTAAGATTTTATCTCACGGATTCAGGAGCCCCTTAAGACCAACGATTACCTGAGGAGATTTGCCGATGACCGCTAAGCGGATCCTGATGCCGGTAGGCGACTTCGTAGAAGACTACGAAGCCATGGTGCCCTTTCAGATGCTCCGGATGGTGGGCCACGAGGTCCATACCGTCTGCCCCGACAAAAAGCCCGGCGACCAGGTACGCACGGCGGTGCACGACTTCGAGGGCGATCAGACCTACAGCGAGAAACCCGGCCACAACTTTGCCGTCAACGCCGATTTCGCGACCATCGACCCCGCCGGCTATGATGCCCTGGTCATTCCCGGTGGCCGGGCCCCGGAATACCTGCGGCTCAACGCGCGCCTCATCGAGATCGTGCGCCAATTCGCCACGGCGGACAAGCCCATTGCATCCGTTTGCCACGGCCAGCAAATCCTGGTCGCCGCGGGGGTGCTCCAGGGCAAGAAAGCCACCGCCTACCCGGCGCTCAAACCCGACATCGAGAGCGCCAGCGGCTGCTGGTGCGAGGTCGGGGAGACTTTCTCCAACGTCTATGTGGACGGAAACCTGGTGACGGCACCGGCATGGCCGGCCCATCCCGAGTGGATCCGCAAATTTCTGGAGCTATTGGGGACGCGCATCAAGCCCTGACTCCGCACCGCCCGCGGTGGAAATCTCCTGCCCGTCCCGGTGGAGCGCAAGCGCGCGTTCAGTGAAGACTACGCAATAGACCCTTCTGCTTGCGAAAATCGATAGAACCCAGACAGCCTACAAGCTTCAACAACGAGAGGAAGCCCCATGTCCGAAGAAGGTCGTTTCACCATCCACCTGGAGCAACAGGAAAACTACGAGATCAATGTCCGCTTCGACTGGAAGCAGGCCGCGGATCTCCTCATGGATGAATCGCCGCCCCTGGGCGAGGCCTCCGGTCCCAACGCGTCTCGCCTGCTCGCCGCGGCGGCCGCCAACTGCGTGAGTGCCAGCCTGCTCTACTGCCTGGCCAAGGAAACCCCCCCCGCCAACAGCCTGCGCACCGAGGCCACCTGCACCATGGTCCGAACCGAGAAGAACCGCTTGCGCATCGGCGGCATGGAAGTCAGGCTGGTCGTCAACGACGAACTAGCCGGCGCCCAGCGTTTCGACCGCTGCAAGGACCTGTTCGAGGACTTCTGCATCGTGAGCGCCAGCATCCGCAAGGGCATCCCCATCAAGGTCTCGGTGGAAGACCGGAAAGGTCAAATACTGCACAGCTCGGAGTAGGAAGGAGGCAATCGTAGGAAGGGGGCAGTCGTAGGGCGGGACAGGATCTTCTTGCCCGCCACCTCAACGTACCTCGATGCGGTCGCGCGTCACTATCCTCAACTCATCCTCACGGAAGAGTGTGGGGATGATGTCTTCGCCCTTGCGGGCGAGCCGCACCAGCACGCCTTTCTCCGCTGTTTCCGCCGCCGCCTTTTGAAAGGCCTTGATCGCATCCCAGCTGTGCGAGGTGGCGAAGACCTGTACGCCGAGTGCCGCCGCGAGTCTGAAGATCATACGCCAGGTATCGAGCTGCACACTGTAGTGCATACCGTTCTCGAACTCGTCGATAAGCAGCAGGCCGTCTTTGGCATTGACGAGGGAGAGGGCGATGCCGAAGAGCCGATTCAGCCCGTCACCGAATGACCGCAGCGGCACCGGGCGAGGGATCTTATTGGAACGCACGATTGCGGTACGTGGACCCCTCGGTCTATCACCCCCCCACCATGGACACGGCAGCTATCGACGGATCGATAATACGTAGCGCCTCCACAACCTGATCTTCCAAATCGGACAGTGCGATCTTGTCCCAGAGAGCACCTAGTCGCGCTGTGCTCTCGCCGCCGTATGGACTGACATAAGAGCACCTTCTTTGATGAATCAGGTCTCGATCCACCGGGATCGGATGCGCTGCATTTTCCGGACGCGCATCCAGCGATCGATGGCTTCTCTCTGACGGGAATCAGCTACAGGAAAAAAGGTGGTTCTGAACCAATGCCATTAGGTTAGCTGCTGACTGCTTGTCGTGGTAGATCAAGATGCGGAAGAGAAAACGACGAATCGCGCGAATCGGCGCCAATCCATTCGCGAGGATTCGCGTGATTCGTAGTTTCCCCTCTTTTTTGTCGACCGGTAACGCTTAACTTACATGGTATTGGATTCTGAACGGCTGTTCAAAGACGCACAGCCGGCCCGACAAGTTACAGGGCATGGCCTGCCGGGCATCTAGGGCGGGCACGGCCCACCTCCGGTATTGCGTGGGGAGACCAGGTTTGGTCGGGTCACTACCAACCGATCACGTCGTAACCGCGTTCGCTCAGACAGCGGTCCACGAAACCCCGGAAGGTCCCTGAGAGCTTACCGGCACGTAAAAGGCGCCTCTGACCAGGCCGGCGGCACCGCCAGCAGCGGCACCCGCAAGCACCCGGTTGCCGGCGTCGTGCTCGTCGTTCCGAACCAGGCCCCAAGCCCCTGCGGCCGCACCGCCGATCGCCCCACCCACCGCCGTATCACGCGCCACGTCCGTGCCGCCATAGACGGGCGCACCGGAGTCCTTGGCCGACCGCAGGCAACGGTCCACGCCGCGCGGGCCCGCGCCTCACCGACCGATGAGACTCAACGCCAGGATAGGCACCCCGAACCGTTTGTAGTTGCTTGTCATCATGAAACTAGTATATACCCGTCACACGTGAATATTTCGCCGCGATGCACGCCGCTCGCACCCGATAGCCGCGTTGCGACTCGTCGCAATAGGGCCTAGTTATTCCTCCTCGTCGCGCCTTGCTCTCGGGCGCGATCAGCACACCTCACTTACCAAAATATTCACGTGCGACGGGTATAGATGGATGCCGGCTCGCCCACTACCGAGGTTGTCCTGAGAATTTTTTAACCGCAGCCGACAGCTTCCTCCTCACAAGTGTGAGGAGCGATTTTTCCTATAGGAAATCCCGCTCACACCCATTCCCTTGCCGGTAAAGGAACTACTGCCAACGGTACTGGCCGCTTCACCCCCTCTCCCGCCGAGGGTGTCGTAACAGGTGACGCCCGACGTAGCGCAGGCGTCTCGCCTGCATGGTTTGGGGATATAGGCCACCCCTTTCTCGTTCCCACGCGCTGCGTGGGAACGCGTGAAGCTCCGCGCTGCGGAGAGCATCAGGCCGGTGTCCATCATTCTACACGACGGGAATCAACACCTGCCGGCTGTCCGGCGTTATCCGGTGCGGCCCAGAAGGCGTCTACTCTGAGCGTTGCCGACAGCTGGTCATGGGGTCCGTAAGCCGTCCGGAAGACGGTGGTCCCAGCCGGACCGGGACCGACGACATCCTGTCGGCCCTGGGACTGCTGACATCTTGTCAGCTCCCGGGACGACCGATATTTCGTTGGCCCTTCCGGCTATCGGGTAAAACCTGCAATGCCGAGTTGCCGGTCCAAATGGTCATCAGTTTTCTTGTCGGGTTACGGCGCTTTCAGACTCGTTTGTACAATTCAATGTTATGAATACGCGCCTAACCCGACCTACAGGGCTATGTGGGAACCGGATACCGGGAGCGGGGCTGTTGCGACACCCTCCCGTCGGAAGAGGGTCGGGGAGAGGGAATCAAAAAGGAAACGGGGAATGGTTGATGAACCTCTCTACCTTACCACTACCCGGTTGCCCCGGCCTGCGCCCGAGATACTAGGACTCTGGCCCCGGACTCGTGTATTGCCGCAGGATTTGGTCGTATTGGTCAAACCCGACGATCTGGCGGATGGTGGTGAAGTCGATGCTCCGCCGGGGTAGATCTCCCGTCGCGAGCCCACGCAGGGCCTCTTGCATGGCATAGACCGCGCTGTTGAGCAGGGCCAGCGGATAGGCGGCGATCCGGTAGCCGATCTCCTGCAGGCGCTGCGGCGACAGCACCGGGGTGACGCCCCCCGCCAGCATGTTGGCCATCTTGGGACCTGGGACCTGGGTGCAGAAATCGATCATCTCGGCCTCGTCCTGGGGTGCCTCCAGGAACAGGATGTCCGCGCCCAGGTCGGCGAATGCCTGCATGCGCCACAGGGCCTCGGCAAGACCGTCGGTGGCGCGGGCGTCCGTGCGGGCCATGATGAGGATATCCGCCCCCTGCTCCCTGGCATCCACGGCCGCCTGGATTCGGGACAGGGCCTCGGGGCGCTGGACGATCTCCTTACCACGGGTGTGGCCGCAACGCTTGGGGGCGAGCTGGTCTTCGAGCATGATGGCGGCGAACCCGGCGTCGGCATAGCCCTGTACGGTGCGCCGCACATTGGCGGGGTTGCCGTAGCCGGTATCGCCGTCGCCGATGACGGGAAAGGAGACGGCATTCAGGATGCCGCGACCCTGGTCGAGCATCTCGGCATAAGAGATGAGGCCGGTATCCGGCAGGGCCAATCGCGCCGCCGCCACGGCAAAGCCGCTCATGAAGGTCAGGGGAAAACCGGCCTGCTCGATGAGCCGCGCCGAGAGGGCATCGAAGCAGCAGGGCATGAGCAGCAGCTCGGGACCTGCGAGGAGCTGCCGCAGCTTGTCGGTGGAGGGGTTCATACTCAGCAGGTTTCCAGGAGTCGGAGGTTGGCCCGACCTAACAAAAAAGGGCGGCAACAACCGCCCTTTTGGGTCCGATCAGCTGGCATCTTTAACCCTTGGCCCAGTTCCCGAAGTTGTCGGTGGTCTTCTCTTCACCGTCGGAGTAACCGGCCTCGTAGGCCTCGGTCAACCGCTGCTCTTCACGCTTGGGATTCTGGAGGAATCCGCACTGCCAGCCTTGGATGTACTCGTCGTCGACACCCGCCTGCTCCATCTTGGTTACGGTGTCGTAGTAAAACTGATTCATATCCGATCTCCGAGCATTGCTGATGTTCAGACCTTAAGGGCCCTTCGTTTTACAGTGTTCGCAACTGGCGGGACAAGGCAGCCGAACGCATGGCGGCAACCGGCCCGCGTGCCCGCCGCATGTCTCTCATCGCAGCGACAGCCCCGCCACGACCATAGCAGCCGACAATCGGGGCACGAAAAAATCGAAGGATACTTCATTTTTCCAGTGCCTAGCGATTCAATTCAATCCACATTATTCATGGCCGGCAAATTACCAGCCGGTGCTGAAGACTGTCAACCCGGAGCAAAGGACAGAGCAGTTCAGCTTCGGACAAAGAGGACATTTCTGCTTGGCTCTTTATGGATTCCAGACTGATCGAAGGGGACGGCGGTCCGTAGCACTCTGACCGATGACAGAACAGGCCGTCTTTTCTCAACAACAATAGTAAGTTATACGACGCCCCTCTGGCTTGCTGAGAAGGCGAATTTGCGCAAAATATCCTACCAGTCTGGAATCCATAAAGAGCCTTCTGCGTTTAGGTTGACAGAGGGTAGAATACCCCATCCGCAACCACAGACCCGTCTTGTGAACCACCCGCCTCGGACTCCTGGTAGAGGCCACAATCGGCCCGACCCAAGAATGCTCGGCGTGACCGGTCCGGTTGGGACCGCCGTCTTCCGGACGGCTTACGGACCCCATGACCAGCTGTTGGCAAGGGTCAGAGCAGATGCCTTCCGGGTCGCACCGGATAACGCCGGACAGCCGGCAGGTTTGGCTCCCGTGTATACGAATGGTGGACACCGGCCCGATGCCCTCCGCGGCGCGGAGCTTCCGCGTTCCCACGCAGCGCCTGGGAACGAGAAAGACCACCCATCCGCGATGGCGTAGCGCAGGCGTCCTCGCCTGCGCTACTTTTGCGACACCCTCGCCGGAAGAGGGGCTCTGAGGCTTGACTTGATGACGTTGTTCCATACCCTAACTATCGGGGAAGCCTTCTAAACATGCGTCCCGCCCAGCTGCTTCGCATCCTGGACCAGGAGTTTCTCAGCACCTCCGCAGGCCATCACACCCCAGTCATGCTGTGGGGTCCCCCCGGCGTGGGAAAGTCCCAGATGGTGGCCCAGATCGCCGCCGCGCACCGGACCCCGGTGATCGATATCCGGCTGTCGCAGATGGAGCCTAGCGATCTGCGGGGCATCCCCTTCCGGGTCGGGAATCGCGTCGAGTGGGCGGTTCCCGCGCTCCCGCCGGACGCGGAACGCCATGGTCCCCAGGGCATCTTGTTTCTGGACGAGATCACCTCGGTGCCGCCGGCGGTGTCGGCGGCGGCCTACCAGTTGATCCTGGACCGGCGTTTGGGGGAATACCAGGTGCCCGACCACTGGGCCATCTTCGCCGCCGGCAATCGTCAGGGAGATCGGGGCGTGACCTATACCATGCCGGCGCCCCTGGCCAACCGGTTTTCCCACTTCGAGGTCGATACCCACCTGGACGACTGGGTGGCCTGGGCCTATGCCAACGGCATCGATGAGCGGATCATCGGGTTCCTGCGCTTTCGTCCCGAGCTCCTGTTCGACTTCGATCCGGCCCATAATCCGGTGGCCTTTCCGTCTCCGCGTTCCTGGGAGTTCACCCACCGGGGTCTGCGCAAGTTCGAGGACCAGCCCGGACTGCTGCGGGGGACCCTGCAGGCCTGCGTCGGACCGGCGGCGGGCATCGAGCTCCATGCCTTCATCACCAGCCTGGACCAGATGCCCGATCTGGATGCCATTCTGGCCGGCGACGAGGTCCCCGTCCCCACCGAGATCGACCTGCAGTACGCGGTCGCCGCCGCCCTGGCGGGTCGGGCCATCCGCGCCGCCGGCAGCGACTCCGCCACCCAGGTCCTCGACAATATCCTGGTCTATGCCGGGCGCTTTCCCCAGCGCGAGATGGGCGTCATGCTGGTCTCCGATCTGCACCGGGCGATCGGTGACGCACTGTTCCAGGTCCCCGCGTTCACCGCTTGGGCCCAGGCGGTGGCGGACATCATGATCGACAACTGAACGGGCAGCCGGTATCCATGACGGTCGATATCCAGGCCATCGAGACCAAGCTCGCGGCGGCGCGCACCCGCCTGATCCTGGACAAACCCTTTCTCAGCGCCCTGGTGCTGCGCCTGCCCATGAACCCGGCGGAGCCCGATTGGTGTCCGACCACCGCCACCGACGCCCGGGCCTTTTACTACAATCCCGAGTATATCCGGCAGCTGAGTATCGAACAGACCCAGTTCATGCTCGCCCACGAGGCCCTGCACTGCGCCCTCTCCCACTTCGCCCGCCGCCGGCACCGGGTGCGGCATAAATGGGACCTGGCCTGCGACTATGCCGTTAATCCCCTGCTGATCGACGCGGGCCTCACGCCCCCGCCCGAGGCCCTGCATATACCCCTGTACAAGGGCATGACGGCCGAAGAGATCTATCCGCTGATCGAGGACAACGACGCCTCCCGGACCTTGGATAAGCACGCCTACGACCGCGACAACCAAAGTCGGGACAGGGACAGCGGCCTGCGGGAGGATGACCTGACGGACCGGCCGCTGGCGACCAATCCCCAAGACGAGGAGCAGGGTGGCGGCACCCAGGCGCGACCCGAGCCGGAATCCGGCGGGGGCGCCGCCGAGCCGGAACCCTTGCAGCCAGACGAGCAGGAGACCCTGAACGTCCAGTGGCAGCAACGTCTGGCCGGCGCGGCCCAGCAAGCCATGCAGGCGGGCAAGCTCGGGGGCGAGCTGGCACGCATGATCGACCACCTGTTGCAGCCCCAGCTGCCCTGGCGCATGCTGCTCGCACGCTACATGACGGCGGCGGCGCGGGACGACTACAGCTATATGCGCCCGTCCCGGCGCGAGGGGGATTTCATCCTCCCGACCCTGCGTAGCCACCAGCTCCAGCTGGTGGTGGCGGTGGATACCTCCGGCTCCATCAAGGCGCGGGAGCTAGCGGAGTTCATCGCCGAGATCGATGCCCTCAAGGGCCAGGTCCGGGCCCGCGTCACCCTGCTACCCTGCGACACCGAGCTCTGCGCAGGCGCGCCCTGGATCTTCGAGCCCTGGGAGGAATTCACGCCACCCGATGCAATCAAGGGCGGCGGCGGCACCAGCTTTCGGCCCGTGTTCGATTGGATCGAGCGTGCGGGTCTGCGCCCCGACCTTCTGGTCTACTTCACCGACGCCCAAGGCGATTTCCCACCCGAGGCGCCGCACTACCCCGTCGTCTGGTTGGTCAAGGGCCGTTCGCAGATACCTTGGGGACAACGCATTCAGCTGAATTGATTAGCAGTTGGCAGGGGGTGGGGCGGCCCCCGTAGGGCGGGACAGGCCAGGGATGGCCGCATCCCGCCGGGCATCCGTAGGGTGGGCTGTGCCCACCACGAGTACGCCGTTTCACTCCATTTTGCATTTGTAGGGGACGACCTCCGTGCCGTCCCGCAGGCCGTTCGGAACGCCACGGAGGGCGTTCCCTACCACAAAATCATGTGAAACGGGGCACTAGCGTGCGACTAAGGCTCATCGGATCTCCGAAACACTCCGCGGCGCGGGGCTTCCGCGTTCCCACGCAGCGCGTGGGAACGAGAAATCCGGCGTTATCCGGTGCGGCCCGGAAGGCATCTGCTCTGACCGTTGCCGACAGCTGATGATGGGGTCCGTAAGCCGTCCGGAAGACGGCGGTCCCAGCCGGGCCGGGACCGCCGACATCCTGTCGGCCCCTGGGATCGCCGACATTCTGTCGGCTCTTACTGGTTACCGGGGAGGACCTGAATACCGAGTTGCCAACCCAACTGGTCATCAGTCAGGCTTAGTTTTCTCGTTCCCAGGCGCTGTGTGGGAACCGGAGACCGGGAGCGGGGCTTTTGCGACACCCTCCCAAAGGGCGAGGCAGCGGACCGGGCATTACTTTCGATTTTCTTGATGTCCGGCTTCAATGAGACCGTGGTCTTTGACCGCGGAGTAGCTTACGTAGAGGATGGGTACGGAAGTGCAGGTGGACAGGAATGAAGGTCCGGTGGACCTTCGCAACTTGTCGAGATAGGCTAAGCTGTCAGCTTCCAATAGGCGATGGGCTTTTCTCAGGTTAGGCTACACGCATTCGACCCGGCAACAAGGCCGAACCGAAAATCGGGGCGTCGTCAACCGCCTTGGTGAGTCATGCGGACCTGCAAAAGGCCGATCGGGGCATGAGGACAAGCGATGACAAACACCAGAGAGACAATTACCAGAGCGGCAATGGTCGCCGGAATGTTCTATCCGGCGGATGAGCGGGAGCTGCGCCGAGCGGTCGGGTCTTTCCTCGCGGTTGCTGAGATCACCGAAGCCGAGAGCGCCAAAGCCGAGATTGATAGAACCGAGACACCAAAGGCCCTGGTCGTCCCCCATGCCGGCTACATCTACTCGGGACCCATTGCCGGCAGCGCCTATGCCCGGCTCGCCGCGCGCGCCGGGGAGCTGTCACGCATCGTCCTGCTCGGGCCCTCCCATCGCGTCCCCTTCACTGGTTTGGCCTACAGCGCCGCCGCGACCTTTCTTACCCCGCTGGGGGCCATTCCCGTGGACCAGGAGGCGTATGCGGAGGTCCGCGACCTGCCGCAGGTCCGCTGCTACGAGGCACCGTTCGACGGCGAGCATTGTCTCGAAGTGCAATTACCTTTCCTGCAGCTGTCCCTGCCAGCGTTCCGCATCGTTCCCTTCCTGGTCGGTACTGCCGCTACCGAAGAGGTCGCTCAGGTCATCGCGCGCCTGTGGGGCGGCGAGGAGACGCTGATTCTGGTCAGCTCGGATCTCAGCCACTACTTGGATTACGAGCACGCCGTAGCCATGGACGCAGAGACCACCCGGGCCATCGAAGCCCTACGCCCGGAGGCCATCGCTCCCGCCCAGGCCTGTGGCCATGTTCCCTTGGGTGGCCTGTTGCACGAGGCGAAGTGCCGCGGCCTCAAGGCCCGGACCCTGGACCTACGCAACTCCGGCGACACGGCGGGACCCCGCGACCAAGTGGTAGGTTACGGTGTCTATGCCTTCAGTTGACCCCAATCCCCTCGACCCGTCGCAGCGACGCACGCTCCTGGCGCTGGCCAGGCAGTCGATTGCGCACGGATTGGACCAGGGTTGTCCGCTTTCGGTCGTCCCGTCCGACTATCCCGCCGACCTCAGGGCGCGACGGGCGGCGTTCGTGACCCTGGAAACCGGGGGGACCCTGCGCGGGTGTATCGGCCATTTGGAGGCCGTCCAACCCCTGGTGCTGGATGTGGCGGAGAACGCCTTCGCCGCCGCGTTCCGGGACCCCAGATTCCGACCCCTGACGCACCCGGAGCTGGCCCGGATTTCCATCGAGATCTCGGTACTGACACCGGCACGGCCCCTTTCCTTCACTTCCGAAGAAGAACTGCTGCGGATGATCGAGCCGGGTCGGGATGGCCTGATCCTCGAGGAGGGGGCCGCCCGCGGGACCTTTCTGCCTACGGTCTGGGAGAGCCTGCCCGAGCCCCGTGCCTTCCTGCGCCACCTGAAACGGAAGGCCGGTCTTCGCCCGGATCATTGGTCGGACCGGGTTCGGGTCAGTCGCTATCGAACCGAATCCTTTTCCGAATAGGGATTGGACATTGAACACCATCCCGCTCTCCGGTCTCTTCCTGTTCCTGCTGTTCCTGATCCTGCTCTCGGGCCTTTTCTCGGGCTCCGAAACGGCGCTTATGACCCTCAACCGCTATCGCCTCAAGCACCAGGCGGAGCAAAGTCATAAGGGCGCCGTGCTGGCGCGGGCGCTGTTGGAACGCCCGGACCGCCTGATCGGCCTGATCCTGCTCGGCAACAACTTCGTCAACATCCTGGCCTCGTCGTTGGCGACCATCATCGCCCTGCGCATCGGCGGTGAAGGGGCAATCGCCGCGGCCACGGGTATCTTGACCCTGGTTATCCTCATCTTCGCCGAGGTCTTGCCCAAGACCCTCCTCGCCGCCCTGCACCCCGAGCGCCTCGCCTACCCCACCTCATTCCTCTACATGCCGCTTCGGAAGCTCCTCCACCCCCTGGTATGGTCCACCGGGTGACCAACGGACTGCTGGGGATGCTCGGGGTGCGGCCGGAGGACGGGCGCGACTGCACTATCGCGCGAGGAATTGCGCACCGTAGTCAGCGAGGCCGGGGCCATGATCCCGGAGCGCAGCCGTGACTGTCAGGCCCCGTATGATTATATACCGAAGATGAGCTATCCTCTATTGCAAGCGAGAGAGATCTTACGCCTGCTGGCCGAGGAGGGAATTGAGGGGAGCGGGAAGGAAGCCGAGCCGCGGGGCGACGGCGTTTGACAAATCCGACATCATCACGCTTTGAGTATAGCAATCACCCACCATGAACATCCAGTTGCACAAGAACGCCCGTACCACACCGGCTATCCGCCTGGAATTACAGTCTCAGCCCGAGTCGGTGAGCGACCGG
>Ga0209255_1000011_pt1 | contig 30136 bp, 40 predicted proteins | sample WorMetvaBAHAMAS2_FD_187394 | JGI IMG/M metagenome (GOLD analysis project Ga0209255, IMG submission 187394) | Marine gutless worms symbiont microbial communities from Max Planck institute for Marine Microbiology, Germany - Olavius vacuus... | ecosystem: Host-associated > Annelida > Digestive...
ATTTTGGAAATTTCTCAAAAAGAAAGTCCTCTATAACCGATATTATGAAACGTTCGATGAATTCCGAGAAGCGTGTGAGACATTCTTCAAAAATCCGCACAAATACCAGCGCGAGCTGCGTTCATTGCTGACGGCGAATTTCGAACTGATCGGTTGAGTGAAAAACCGAAATATTGATATTAGATTAGTATAACAATGCAAGTTAAATGCGCCTTTAATTCCCAGGAAAGATATGAACTCACCCTTGGTACTACTCCAGGGTTTGTAGAGCTTGTTCGTCAAGAAATTCCCCACTGCCCATTGGTACTACTTCCCGATAGAAAATCGATTTCTTTCCAATCGGATACTGATTATCATGTGAATTTTTCATGTCATCTGACCTACGATACTCCTGAACTAAACTTCAGCATTTGTTATGGTATTGTATCTCAATACCAACCAGATAAATACTTCCCACTTCCTGAACTCTTCCAGGTGCAACATACGTCTGGTTCCAGACCAACAACCCTTGAAATAAGAAAACAAGTAAGCATACCTCATGGTACTATATTAAGACTTGCCATCAACGTTTCCACAAACGTCTCCGGTAACATTCATGCAGAAAATTTCCTACTAGTTTTCCAGCAGTAGGACAACCTATTCATTGTTTGACGGGACAAACCTCCTGCCTCCTGGCACCCCGGTTGGTAACCTCAAGGTCTTCAAGCATGGCATGTACATTGACGGCACGCCGATCTGATAGCATCCATACCCGACCTTCCTACGCCCCTATAGACTTCGGCACCCTTTCTGAGCGCGCATCCCTGCGCTTGCAACAAACACAGAGGAATCCTCAGATCCCCTAGGAATAGAAGGTGGTTAGGGTTGGGCTCAGGAAGTTCTGTAAGCGCCTCTTAGAGCCTCCTAGGGGTAGGAGAGCTCGTGGTCCTCGGTGCTCCTCCTAAGTCACGATTACTTCACCAGCCTACGGAAACACGCCGTGCCGCTCGATGAGCAGGCGCGGGGTGGTCTTGCACACTTCGCTGTTCGTATAGAACATGTCCTTCACTCCTCGTTGGTGGAGCCGCGCTCGTGGCAGCCTTCTTGCTGTTTGGGCGGCGCAGCCGCCGGAGCGGCATCCGTCAGGACCGAAACGGGAGAGGAGGACCGTCCTCGGGATGGTTGCCGGGATCGGCGTGCCCTGCACGAGGATAGGATTCAGAAGGTCCACACCGGCGTGGAGCGCGAGGATGGAACAAAATTCCTGCGGCTCATCGAATACTAGTCCTGATACCGCGATTCCGACGTGCTATAAGATGTTGTTATGAGTAGGCGAGACGACAATCGGGATTTATTTGGCTTCAAGAGCCTGGGCGAGCTGACCGCAAAGGTCGCTCCCAAGCGCCCAAGTCGCGTCCAGCAACGCCTGATCGACGCAAGCGCGGAGATTTCATTGTCCCCGGCGGGTTTCTGGAATTTAGGGCGGTCATTTCCCGTTGCGGTTTCTCTGTGCTGGACTGGCAAGCGCAAGGATGCGCGCGCAGGCAGGGATGCCGAAGTCTATAGGGACATAGAGAAGCTGGATCTGTAAACCACTGGATTGGCATGTTCAATGAGCCTGGAACCCAAGCCACGTGGCCTGCAGGACACCGCTGTGGTCTTTTTCCTGTAGACCGGTGTCACAATTTAAGCGGTATTTCAGAAAAGTTATAATTAAAAACATAGTGTTGGTGTAGGGTATTATGGCAACAAATTCTCTGTTGGTAGCCCCACCTTTGGGTTGGCGGCATCTACCTTTTCCAGTGCTCGCTAGCGACTCCTTATGTTGATTCCTCGGTGGTCCTCTTGGGCCAGTTCGATTGCCCAATTCTGAATTGGTTTCTTCTAATTAATGCCCGCCACTTAACAGAGGACTTACCGACACTTATTTTTCGATCCGAAGCGAGCAGCCCGGCGATGGGTCAATTTCCGGTGGGTGTAGGCTTGATTTCTGCGCGGAAGATCGTTGCGGAGAGGCATTTTTGGCCCCTGACCGGCGGCGTTTCAGCCGTGGCACGGATCGGGGGTAAGGAGCATCCGTTCGGCTTCCTCGATGAGCCGATCTCGGGTTCAATGCGGGTGGGCTTGTTTGAGTTCCAGCGCCTTGACGTCTCGTCGTCGGCGGTATTCCAGGTCGCCTGGTGGCGTGCGGTTCGGTTTACCGCTCAGCTTTCCAGTCAAGGCTTTCAGCGCTAATGCCAACCGGGCTTGACCGGCGGTTTCCCGGTTCTTGGATTTTTTAGCTAAACGCTTGCTGGCCTTGTCACGTTCGCGTTTCAGCATACCTCTCAGGCCGAACAGGGCGAACAGGTGGCGAGATATGGCCTTGACGGCAGCCAGGCCTTTCCAGGAACCATCAGGAAGGCGTTTGCGGGGTTGGGCAATGGGTCACTAGCCCGGCGGCTTTCAGATCGGCCAGGGCACGCTCTACGCGCCTCAAAACCATGCCGGTTTGCTCGGCGAGGTAGTCCACGGTAAGGCTCAAGAACCCGTCCTGGGTGGGGATGCCGACCCGCTTTGACCCCGAAGAAAAGCGATGAGAGATTCCTACCCAAGTGATATAAGCCGAGAGCAGTTTGAGCCCTTAGCAAGCTATATTCGAGCAGTTCAAGAAGAAGACCAAGCCGCGAGTGGTTGATTTATATGATGTTTTTTGCGCCACTTTGTATGTACTGAAAAGTGGCTGCCAATGGCGAATGCTCCCCCGTGATTTTCCAAACTGGCAGGTGGTGTATAAATACTTTCGTCACTGGAGTCAAAAACCCTCTGATGATGAGTTCAGCCTGCTTGAGCAGGCGTTAAAAAAATGTGGTTGGCGAGGTCCGTATCAACCGTGGTCGGAACGAGAAGACAACCTTCGTGATCGTTGATGCCCAAAGCGTGAAGAATACAGATACCGCGGAACAGAAGGGTTATGACGCGGGCAAGAAGGTATCTGGAATCAAACGACATCTTGCCGTGGACACGCAAGGGCTTCCCCACGCGATAGCCGTTACGACCGCGGATGTCACCGATCGAGCAGGGGCATTGGTGGCGTTCTCTGAACATCAGGACAATTTGTCAGCGGTGAAAAATGTGTTGGTTGATGGCGGTTATACGGGACAGCCATTTGCAGCTGCCGTACGGAAAATGCTGGAGGCGACGGTCGCGGTTGCCAAACGAAACGAACTGCACACATTTACAGTGATGCCCAAACGGTGGGTTGTCGAGCGCTCTTTCGCTTGGTTGGAAAAATGTCGACGGTTATGGAAAAACTGCGAGCGAAAACTCAATACCAGCTTGCAATTTGTGACCTTGGCTTTTCTGGCCTTGTTAATCCAAAGAGCGTAAACAGGCTCTAAGCATGTTCCGAACCGCCGGCTGAGTTAAGTGGGCATCCACAAACTGCCCAAATCGAGCGGCACCGCGTCGAACGGCGGGATGGCGGCCTGGTCTTCGCCGCCGTAAAGGCCAGCCTCCACCCATTTACCGTCTTTCAGCCGGTAGGCTTCCACGATGTGCTCGATGGGCTCGACCAACCAGAGATATGACACACCATACCGCGCATACAGCGGCATCTTGATTTCCCGATCGATGCTCCGGGTAGGCGGCGGCAGGATCTCGCAGATCCAATCCGGCACCAGTTCGATTTTATGGCCGATTGGAAATTTCAGCTTGCGTTCACGCCGCTATCCCGCCAGGTCCGGCACGGCGACATCGAGATCCAGGCGGAAATGGATTTCCGGCTCATCGATGATGATCCAGCCGCCGGGGCCGCCGATCCTATCGTGAAACGGATTGGACAATCGGCTGCTCATCAAAGAGTGCGCATATGCATGCGGGAAAGCCGGACGCGAATGCGTATGCAGCTGTCCGTCGAACAGTTCGCCGATGGCGCGCGCAGGTAAGTTTTCCAAATCTCGGTAGGCGGCGGTGCTCATGGTGGATTCTCCTGGACTAGGCGATCACTGGTTGCCGGCGCTTCGACTTGCGCCCGCTGCTGGAACGCGGGATCGCGGAAATAGAGGATTTGCCGGCCATAGATCGGGGCCTGGCCGGCCACGAAAACTAGAAAATGGCCGGGCTCCAGGATAAAGAGCCTACCGGAAATCCGCAGCGACCAAACGCAGGATAGCTACGCGTGGAACGCAAAAAAACGGGGCCGAAGCCCCGTTGTTACACGGAAAATTCAAGCCGGGCTTAGAAGTTGTGGATCATGCCAAGCGAGAAGCCCTTCCAGTCACCCTCGTCGGTGCCTTCCGCGTCCACATTGGTATAGAGGGCATAGGCCTTGGTGCGCTTGCTGAAAGCGTGATCGAGGCCGAACGCCCATGTCTGTGTATCGGCTTCAGAGTCGCTGTCCATGCTCCGCTTACCGTACATAGCCTTGACCATGTTGTTCCCGAAGCTATACCCGGCTTGTGCTTGCCAGATATCGGCCTCTGTATCTTTGTAAAAGTTGGCGTTTTTCTGATGTTCGTACAGGGTGCTTAGATAGAGGTTGTTCCAGTCGCTGACCCCCACCCCGGCGCGCCATTTAGTGGAATCATCGGTATTGCCGTGCAGGGCGTTCACATCGGCGAGGTCATCGGCATCGATGAGTCCGGCCTCGAAAGCCTCGTTGGCTAGGTTGACCATAGCCTTGTCACTGCTGAGTGACTCATCCAGTGCCTCATAGGCGACCCCTGCATGCCAGGGGCCATTCTGGTAGGCGGCGGCGATAGAGTGGCCCGCAATCAGACTTTCCGACTCGCGGTTTATGTAGTCACCGAAAGAGCTTGAGGAACCTGGCACGATGGCTGCGGCCAGTTGGAAACCGCCGTAGCTTGGAGAGAGGTAAGCGACAGTGCTATCGAAGCGGTTATCGTCGAAACCAACGGCTCCCGCATAGTCGGCCATGGTGTCGTTGAATAGTTCCAGCCTTACAGTGGACTGCTTGAGTGGGCTATCGTAGCGGCCCGCCAAGATGGTACCGAAGCCACCCTTCAGACCAACATAGGTGTTACGCATCTTGAGCCCGCCCTGATCGCCGTTAATGATGTTGTAATCCCTCTCGCCGGCCAGCGGTATCCCGAACTCGACCTGATAGATGGCCTTCAAGCCAGCGCCCAGGTCTTCGGAACCCTTGACACCGAGACGACTGGCACGGCTATTACCTTTACCGATCTTACCTCTGCTCAGGGCCCAGCCTTCGTAGAGGTCTTCAGTCTGATCCTCGATCTGGAACCAGTCGATACTCATGTGGGCTTTGCCGTAGAAGGTGGCGTCAGCCAGGGCCGCCGCCGGAGCAGTGATGGCGGTCGCGACCGCCAGAGAAATGAGCTTTTTGTTCATCGGGTTCTCCCCGTTGTTGAATTGCCGAAAATCCACGAAAACCAAACGCCTAGTTGCGCCTTTCAGGGTGAATAATGGGCCAGCAAGCAACATTATGCAACAGTTATTTTGGAAAAAGATACAAAACGGCAAACCGTTGCTTTTATGGCACATGCGACCCGGCGGCAGCAGCGGCGACCCACGCGTTGCAACAGGCAATCCACTACGACACGGAGCCGCTCAGCGGCCTACTCACGGCCGATGTGTTTGCGCGTGGCTCCGTAGATGCCGTCCAATACTACCGGTGACCGCCGTCCGGTCCTACGCGCTGCCACCGCCGATTGGCGGTTGGGACACCAGCGAGAGCATCTCCGACATGCCGGAGAATCGCGCACTGGTGTTGGACAACTGGTTCCCGGGCACCGATAAGCTCACCATTCGGCGCGGTTACACGCCGCATGTAACGAACCTCCCCGGCCGGGTCGAAACCCTATTCGAATACACCACGCCGAGTGGCCGGGAAAAGTTGTTCGCGGCGGCGAACGGCCAGTTGTTCGATGTGACCAGGGCGGGGCCCGCGCCGACCGCCGAACCGATCGTTCGCGCCAATGGATTCCGTCTCGATGCGTTCCGGAGCGATCGTTGGCAGTACGCGACGTTGAGCAACAGCGGCGGCTATCATCTCATTGCGGTCAACGGCCTGAATCCGCCGGTGCGATACGACGGTGTCCAATGGCACGAGACCGCACTGTCCCCCATTTATACCTGGGTGACGCTGCACCATAACCGCTTATGGTTCGGACAGGCCGACAGCTTGTCCGCGTGGTACCTAGGACGTGGACGCTATCGGTGGCGCGCACCACGAATTCCCCCTAGGCAGCGTTGCCCAGCGCGGCTGGCCACACGTTGCCATGGGATCCTGGACACGGGATTTCTGCGCGGGAATGGACAACATTGCGGTTTTTTCCACTTCCGAAGGCGAGGCGCTGATTTACAGCGGAACCGATCCGAGCAGCACCGCGACGTGGGCGCTGCTCGGCGTGTTTCAGATCGGCGCGCCGATCGGCCTCAGGTGCATGATCAAAGCCGGCCCCGATCTGATCCTGATGATCCATTTTTTGCCCTTATCAACCATGCTGTCCGTGGGCAAGGCGCAGTACTTGGCCACCGCGTTGTCGAAGCGGATCGAGCAAGAGGTGAACGAGAGCAGCGCCCGCTTTTCCGGTCTTTTCGGGTGGCAGGCGGTGCTTGTACCCAAAACGGACGATGCTGCTGTTCAACATTCCGCAAAGCAATCGGGGCTTTCACCAATATGTCTTCAACACTTTGACCGGTGCGGCCACCCGATTCACCGGTATCAACGTGGCGTGTTTTGGCTCGTTGGGAGAAAACCTGTTTTTCGGCAGCGCGGATGAGCCCGCGGTGCACCGGTCCGACAGCGGTCATACAGACAACGGAGAGACGATTTTCGCCGAAGCGGTTCAAGCGTTTTCGTATTTCAAAACGCCGCGCAACCGAAAAATTTTCAAGCTGGCGCAGCCAGCTCCTGGAGAGTAACGGCGCACCGTCGTTTGCGCTCGACCTGCTGACGGATTTCAATTTCAGGACTCGGTTAACGCTGGTGCATCGGCCGCCGCTAATGCACCGTAGCTTGTGGGGCCGCGCCAAGTGGATGCGCAGTGACTACATCTATCAGGATTGGCACGGCATCCGGGGCGTTGGGCGCAGCGGGGCGTTACGCCTGGGGGCGTTTTCCAAATATACGCGCGTAGCGTGGCTGGTGACGAACGTTGAATTCACCGTGGGCGACCACCTTTGAAAACGCTGATTCGGCCACGCTACCGGAGTGTCCGCCCCTTGCCCCGGCTTCGCGTTGGAGACGACGAAATCGTCTCGCAGTGGACGGCGCTGCGCATTCTGCATGTGGACACGTTCGGGCCGTGTGCCGCCATCGGCGTCGAGAGTGGCGGCAGGCTCATCGCCGGTTGCGTGTACCATGATTATCAGCCAACCGCGCGGACGATCCAGTTGAGCTTTGCCGCCACTAAGCCATGGTGGGCACGGTACGAGACTGTTCGTGGCCCGCTGCGCTATCCTTTTACGCAGCTGGGGGTGTACCGGGCGTATACGCTGTCGCACGTGGGATCGCCGATGTCGGCGTTGTTGCCGCGTCTCGGTTTCAGCGTGGAAGCAGTACTCACCGCCGGTTTTGGACCGGGCACAGACGCGTTCATGTGCCGGATGCTGGAACCGGATTACTCTGCATTGTACGAACAGTCCTTCAATGGAGGACCTAATAAGAAAATCCGCACCGAAAGCGCCTAAGTTTGAATTTAGGATTTCCGGACCGAACGGCGAGCGTTTCTGAGGGATAAGGCCGTGAGGCTATCTCCGACATTGGCTTTAGGCATGCCTATCTTGAGCGCCTCGGCGTTCAGGTGTGCCAAGATCAGCCTGGGCTTAGAGCCGAAGGGTAGGCCAAGCTGTACCCATTCTACAGCAGCAAGGTGTTCCTTTCTGGAGTGCATCCATACACACTTCGGCATCCATTCCGGAACGCGTATCCCTGCGCTTGCGCTCCAATTCCTGATCCTTACTGCAACTCGTATCACTCGTTGGAGGTCATGAACCAATGTTCGATTTTGGGGTTCAGGATGGTTTGCGGTGCGATCCCCTTCTCAACCCAGTCTTCAAGAGACTTCAGAATAGGGACAATCAGATTCTTCTCGTCGATACCATTTATATCAGGTAATATACCGCAATGGCCCGTACCTGGGATCATGAAGAGCCGAACGTTCTTTTTCAGGATCTCCTCTCCCCCCGTATTCAAGGCCAGCTTTTCATACCATTCGATTGTCTTATAGGGGGTAACGATCGCGTCCGCCCAGCCGTGCCAAACAATCATCTTGCCGCCAGCGGAGATGAATGCCGTCAAGTCCGGCTGGTCTGCATTGTAGATTGCAGCTATGGCTTTGAGCCGTTGCGGATCCTTATCGAAATCGAAATCCAGGGGGGAATAGCTCGGTCCTGGGTCATCCTCGAATGCCATATAAGCCAAGAAGTTTTTAGCGAAAGGTGAGAGCAGCTTGCCATAACCGTCTGACCTGCCGGTCAGCCACAACCACCAGAATCTTTCCGAACCCTCTGGGATGCCACCCGGGTAGAGTTGCTCACCGGCTTGATTCTGTGGCCCCTGGCGCCATTTCTCGATGACAGCCAGCTCAGCAGCGGTCAAACAGGTCTCACCCTTCTGGTTAGCCTGGCATTTCAGCACGGATAGATCGACGGCACACCGGCGGGGATCAGCAATGATGCCATCTTTTCCCCCGTCTTCTGTATCACACTGCTTCATGACCTCGGCGCTAATCAGGCCGTCCTTGCCCGGCTTCAAAATAGTCTCGCCATTTTGATCCGTATTGGCTTGAATAAGCCATGCGAAGTTTGTGGCAACCAGGCCGGTATAGTCTAATGCTGGCGCCCCGGCGATAATGCCATTAAACATCTTCGGGTATTTCAACGCTGCCATCGCAGCCAGGCGGCCACCCGTGGAGCAGCCCTGGAAATAGCTGTTTTCCGGTTTCTCATCATAGAAAGCATCCAGCAATGACAAGGCAATACGATTAGTCTCACCGATAGAACGCCACCCCCAGTCACGCTCTGCTGGAGGGTTGTTATAGGCCCAACTGGCATCCGTTATGTCGAGGCCATGGTGACCACTATCGGAGGTGGCAGTGGCATATCTCATTACTAGTCCTGGTTCCATCGCATTAACGAAGCGTTTTTTCTTATCTGCGCGTCCCAGGTCCCCGCAGAAACCGCCGCAGCCAACCTGGTAGAACTTGTGGTTCCATTTATTGAGCGGCAGACGGACCTCGATAGAGATGGACGGTAGGGCGGTGGTGCGTACCTCACAATATTCGACTCCCGTGTCCGTGGTCATGACACGTGCTGAGGTCACATAGGCTCCGTCCATGACATGGTTGCGTAAGGCCTGGCAATCTTGTGCATCCTGGGCTAAGGCAGTACCACCAAAACTGCCGATGAGAGTCAGCACCAGGGGTGCTCTGAAAATATGGCGTTTTCTATCGTTTAATTTCAGGGGACCTTGAAAAATCCCATGCTCAATACTTTTCATGGTGATGCTCATAAATCGCGCTTTTCGAATGCTTTGATTATCATGGAGTTATGCACACGGACATAACGGGGCTTCCTTGTTCCGCAAAGACACCTTGAATTTTTCAAGGTGTCCTTCATTATGGATGTCCTCTTTTATTGTGAGCGCTCCCGGCCTGTCGAGGGTTGGAATTTAGGACGCCGGCCTCTTCCTCCTGACAACTGCTATTCCCCAAACAGCCGCAGGCTGACCGTCCGCTCCCGTGGCCCGTCCAGTTCCACCAGCATGACAGATTGCCAGCGACCGAGGTCCGAACTCCCGGCGACGATCGGGATTACCTCCGAGCTCCCGACCAGCATCGCCAGCAGATGGGAATGGGCATTCTCCGGTTCGTCGGGTGGACAATCCCGCAGCTCGATGTCGTTGTGCAGATAGGTCTCCCCTGGCGGGGCCAAGCGTGTGAAGAAGCCTCTGACATCCTCCAGCAGCCGCTCCTCATTTTCGTTGATGGTGATGGCCGTGGTGGTGTGACGGGAGGTCACGGTCAGGAATCCGCGGGCCAGGTCGCTGTCCGCAATCAGGCCACGGATCTGCGGCGTGATGTCGTGCAGGGCGATGCCGGGGTCGGTCGAAATCGTGAGGATATGGTGGATACTGATCATCGTGCGAATACAATACCATTGCTCGTTCCCACGCAGCGCGTGGGAACGCGGAAGCTCCACGCCACTACCTGAAAGCCCAGTTTTGAGACACGCCGGGGGCACCAAGTCGCGTCGCACGGCACGGTTTAGCACTGACAGATGATGGTACCCAACTACCCCGAGTTGAGCACAACCGGCTCAGCGTTTGGGACCACTTCGCCGCGCTTCTTTCGGTTTGCTTTCGGGCACAGGCTCAGGTCCAAGCTCCGGCGGCAGCTTGAAGTCACGTGAGGGAACGATAGAGAAAATGGCGTGCTTGTAGACCAGGTGAAGAGCGGGGATTTCCAGCAAGATGGCATACTGGTCGAACGACGCGATCTGGCCCTCAAGCTCGATCCCATTCACCAGAGACACGGACACCGGGACTTGCTCCTGGCACAAGGCATTGAATAACGTCTCCTGGAGCTTATCTCCTCTCAACATAGCAGCATCTCCTGATTGGCGTTGCGGTACCCGGATGCTCGATCCGAAGTCGTGACCCGATTTTATCTAATCAGGCACCATGCCTGATCGATTAGCACTGGCGATCTTACATTTTGTCGGTGGACGAACGGAGAAGCGCCCCACATGATGAACAATCCACTTGTGCGAGGCGTCAGCGGCGGGGTTTGAATGTCAATCGAATCACGATCTATCGATACCTCAATGGTGACCGCCTCATGATGGATCGTGCCGGTTAAATTCGTTTTGCGCCGGTTTTCCTGCGCTGGCGGAAGGGGGGGTCGCGGGGTGGGGGTCCCCATCCGGCAAGCTCCAAACAAATTCCTAAGTCCCCCCTCCTATCAGGGAGGATTTTCCCGAGGTAGAAGGCGAGTACCTGGCCCAAGGCTATGCGGAAGTAATGCTTGAAGTTATCCATCCGGCCTAGCCCGACTCCGAATTGCTCCTTGTGGTACCCGGTGCAGCCGTTGTGCGAGCCAAGCGTAGGTATCCAGGGCCATTGCCGAATGCGCGAGACCACCCAAAGCTTGTTCGTCGAGCGGCACGGCGTGGTTTTGGAGGCTGGTAAAGTACTCATGGCTTAGTCGGATGACAGAGGGCCACAACACGCGCTAGTTGTTCTCCTTGGGGAACCAAGGATCGAAGGCTGTCACGATCTTTGTGCCAATCTGAAAGTACCTTTCGTCGGAAGAAGATCGAGATCGAGTCGGCCACTTTGCGCTCCCGGCGCGCGCTGTCCGCCTGGATTGGGAATCACGCGAACGGAGGATGAAAGATGAGCACCACGGCTTACCGAGATTTGGAGAACTTGCCGGAGCGGGCGATTGGTGAACTGTTCGACGGGCAGCTGCACGCACAGTCGCGTCCGGCTTTACCGCATGTACATGCGCACTCAACGGTTGGCGGTAAACTGTTCAACCCGTTTCACGATGGGATCGGCGGCCCCGGTGGATGGGTAATCTATAGCGAGCCGGAAATTCACTTCACGCTGGATCTCGATGTTGCCGTACCGGACCTGGCGGGATGGCGGCGTGAACGCAAGCTGAAATTTCCAACCGGCCATAAAATCGAACTGGTGCCGGATTGGATCTGCGAGATCCTGTCGCCGTCTACCCGGAGTATCGATCGGGAAATCAAGATGCCGCTGTATGCGCGGTATGGCGTGTCATATCTCTGGTTGGTCGAGCCGATCGAGCATGTTGTGGACGCCTATCGGCTCCAGGACGGTGAATGGGTGGCGGTTGGCCGTTACACCGGGACCACTCAAGCCGCCATACCGCCCTTCGACGCGGTGCCGCTCGACTTGGGCAGTCTGTGGATGCCCTCTGATTGAGCGGGCGCGCCGAGCCCCACACCTTCAGGCAGAGAAGACTGCCAGGATGGCCCAATGCAGAGCAGGGCTGAGAATCAGGCCAATCACCGTTAATACCCAGGCGAGAACGGCAACCCCAATACCGGCCCAATTCCTATTCTTCACGGCCAGAATGGTTCCTTTGCGCTGCCTAACCGGAAACTCATCCCGGACGATCCCGGTATGGTCTGTCACGTCGGCGACGGAAAGTGATAGTAGGTCGCTGGCGCGCAGCATAGTGTCGATAGCCGTGCAGAACAGCGCAAGATCGCGCGGATTGCTGTCCGTTTCCGCTTGCAGCAAAAAGCGGATCGTGCGCACCTGTTCCCGAGTCAAGGGGAGCATTTGCCCAACCGTCCGTCCCCGGTTCCACGGAGGTTTCCGTGGTCGGCTCCGTCTCGACCTGTGCGAGCTTTTTTTTCGATCTCACTTTCCGATCTCACGGCGCTTTATTGCTGATTGATAGGTTTGGTTGTCATTTAATAGGTTGCTGATTAATAGGCTTCATTGTTATTCAATAGGTTGTTGTTGATAGGTTTCGTTGTTGTCGCTTATGGTTATATTATACATAAAGCGACGATAAAAGCAAGAAAAAACACCAATTTTTCGTCTTAATCGATTGATTTACATCATTTAGTTGTTTGGCGTCAACCGTCGCTTATCATGTTAGCGACGGTTGATACCCCACCTCCCCCTTTCCGCCTCCGTTCGCGCGCCGTGAGCATATTTAAGAAACGATAAGTAATTTTTTACGAAAGATTAAATTTTTTAATGAAAAACTACAAGTTACTTATCATTTTAAAAAAGCTAAGAGTTAATTGAATTAATTAGAAACTACAAGTTAACTTAAGAAAGTTTAAATTTAATAGTATTAAATTGAAGTTAAGAACTACAAGTTCACTTAAGTGTTATAAGTTTCGATAAGAGTCGTAAGTTTCTTATTATATATTTTATCTATAGGTTTTTCAAGTTTCTTTTATTAACTTGTAGTTAGAAGCATTTACAGATATTGTTTAAGAATTTCCTGTTTATAGTCAGCAAATCCTCTATTTCCGCGATCCCGCGTTCCAGCAGCGGGCACGGATCGGCGAGCTGCTCCAGCCGATCTAATCCAGTTTCTACAATCCACAAGGCGCTTTTCCCTTCCTAGTCCATATTTCTAACCGTCGCTCAAGATCGATTTTCTGTTCCTCAAGCTCCATCTGGCGCGTCTTTGCGTTTTTACGCGGGGCTTGTCGCTTTCCCGTACTCCCCCTCTGCCCAACTGGATCGGCCCAGTTACAAAACAGCAGCAGGTCAGGCTGTGGATAATCCCATTCCTGCGTAGGTCGCGTGGTGGAAACGCTGGTCCGACTAGCGGGGGCGGCTGTGCTTACAATGGCGGAACGTCTGACCGGCCCGACGTAACGTGAATCGAAGGATTCCGGCACGTAACCCCGACGATCACCAGGGAGCTTGATTGAAAGCAATTGACGCAGTGGGGTTAGTTGGACAGCCTGTTCAATAGATAATCAGATTTTGGCGTGTTTCACACGTGCGCCAAGGTCTCGCGACCAACCGGATGACGAGGTTAGGCCATGGCTGCCGCTGATTATATCCCCTTTGTACCCGTTTCGCTCGGCCCTACTGAGCGTTATCCATTCCTCACGCAACATACGCCGACGAGGGCAGGAGTAACGGGTAGCGGGAAATTCAATACCTTGTCAGCGTGAGCTTGGGACATAGTAGAACCAGCGTGGACTGTCATTCCACGATCTTCTGGTATAAGAGTATGAACCGTTCATCGAAGAGCGGTCCAATTACCGTGTTTGGACTTTCTCCTCTATTTGTAATAATCCCAATGACGTAATGGTCGCGATCATAAGGAGGAATTCCCTCTGAGGATGTAACCCAAGGACTGCCACTAGAGTATTGGTCGAAGGGGTTATTGCTCATTTCGGCAGAGAAAGATCCTATTTTTATAATCTTTTTAATTTCCCCCTCAACCTGGTACATGGATTCACCATGTCCATAGTTTTTTGGGTACCCAATTGCTATGATTTTATCGGTTATAGGGGAATTAGGTGTCTCCCGCGTCATATGGCGGATGGCATCTGCGTCAAAACCGAGATGACCTACATTCCCTCTTTTACGACTGGGGTATTCAGGTGTCTCCCGTGTCACACGAAGGAAAGCATAGTCATATCGAGCTGTTTCTCGGAATAAAGATCCAGTCCATGCGCAAATACGCTTCACTACGTAATTGGATAGACTCATGGGCCGACTGGCACCATTATAGGCATGTACGAAGTAGAAGTTTTCGAACCAGTATATCATCATACTCCGAACACAATGCTGAGCTGTCAAGAGAACATCAGATCTGCCTACGAAAGAGGCGGTACAAGATAAAGATTTACCGTCTGGAGGGTTGGTAAAAAAAGCTTTCCAACGTATAAGGGAGGACGTGAATTTATATCCGAAAGTGTTGGTACTCCTGGGGTTGTTATTACCTTGGATTCCTCTTTACCTGGGGGATCTTCCAATGATTCTTGTTGAGAATCTTGTAGCAGTTTGGATGTTTCTTTATTCCGTTCTGGAAGCGGCATCGGCCTTGCATTTTTCATTCTCTCTTCAGTCCAATATTCTTTTGTTTTATTTAGTTCTGAGTCTCCGATGAGAGTGCATGCTAGCTGAGGTTCTGGTGGCTGTGTGCTTGCGGCTGTTGTGAACAGGACAAGGAATATCGCCGTCAGAAAAAGGAACGTTCGGAGTCGCCTGTTGCTAATCAAGGTGGCCTTTTTTTTATTTTTAGTCATCGTGCCGCTCCGATATCCAAATGTGTGCTTGAGTGGATCGATCAACTAAGCATACTGGATAATAAATGTATAGGAACCGACCCCCAACGGTCTGGCCACTCCGGCCATAGCCATATTTTGGCAAGGTGGTTCCCATATTGCGGGTCTACTGTGAGATAGCGCTTCATCAGGCGCTTGAGGTGCTCGAACTGGACGCCTTTATCGTGGTTGGTGCGCGAGGTTGTTGTCAATTTGTGGAGTAGACCGCTGAAAGTTGCCTTGTTCATGGATGCAACAGGGTATGGGTTTACCCTTTCGTGGGTGGTGGACTCAGGTCGGTCCTGCAAGCGCAGGGATGCGCGCGCAGGCAGGGATGCCGAAGCTACAGGGATTGTAGGAAGACGGGATTCTGGGGGCCACTGACTATCATATCTCGCTGACTTGGCTTCAAGTCCAGGGCCTTGTAAATCCCACAGAGGTTTTTTCCTGTAGACCAATGCCACAGTCCGTTCAGCGATTTCTGTTGCCTGAGGATACTGTAGAAGGTTCTTAGTGGTTTTCTAAGGTTTTCTTGGGGGTCCACTGGGGCCAGTTTGATTGCTTAACTTTAATGCTTAACTCTAAACTGATTTTTTAAAATTTGATTAATGGCCGCCACTTAACGGAGGGTTTACCGACACTTAATCTTCGCTCCGAAGCGGGCAGCCCGGCGCTGGGTCAAATTCCGGTGGGTGTAGGCATGATTTCCGAGCGGAAGGTCGATGCGGCGAGGCGGTTTTGGCTCTGATCGGTGGCAATTCAGCTGTAAATTCAGCCGTGGCACGGATCGGGGGTAAGGAGCATCCGTTCGGCTTCCTCGATGAGCCGATCTCGGGTCCAGTGCGGGTGGGCTTGTTTGAGTTCCAACGCCTTGACGTCTCGTCGTCGGCGGTATTCCAGGTCGTCCGGTGGCGTGCGGTTCGGCTTGCTGCTCAGCTTTCCAGTCAAGGCTTTCAGCGCCAACGTCAACCGGGATTGACCGGCGGTCTCTTGCTTCCTGGCTTTTTTCGCTAGCCGCTTACTGGCCTTGTCACGTTCGCGTTTCAGCATGCCCCCCAGGCCGAACAGAGCGAACAGGTGGCGGGATACGGCCTTGACGGCAGCCAGTCCTTTCCAGGAGCCATCAGGAAGGCGTTTGCGGGGTTGGGCAACAGTCACTAGCCCGGCGGCCTTCAGATCGGCTAGGGCGCGTTCTACGCGCTTCAAATTCATGCCGGTTTGCTTGCCGATGTAGTCCACGGTGAGGCTCAAGAACCCGTCCGGGGTTGGGATGCCGACCCGCAGGCTGGCAAGGTCCGTGTACTTGAGCAAGGCTATCAGCAAGAGCAGGCAGGCTTCCCGGCGCTCGCTGCGTTGCTGCCGTTCGCTGCCGTTGGCAAGGTCCAGGGAGGGGATGATCTGACGCGGATTATCGTAGTAGCTCTTGAGCAGAACCATAAGCCGCGTGAGCACAAAGGGGATGCCGCCCTTGCCGGTCTTGGGCGGCTGTGGCAGCGTGAGCCTGGGGTTCAGCGGGTCGTGCCCGCAGAAATTGCCGCCTAGGTTTTCACGCGGTGCGTAGGGCCTGCCCACGTGCGATCCCCAGCTTGGCAAGCGGGGAGCGGGCAGTAGTCACTTCCCAAGTCCCCGTGATTAAGAACTTGCAACAGGGGATGTCTACGGTTAGGATTTTCATCGACCGTGGCCCTGCCAAATTGTTACGGTTATTTAACCCGCGTTGGGATGAGTCCCCCAGCGCGGGTTTCTATTTTGTGCGCCTTATTTTCGTTTGTTCCGCCCTAAGCATTCCTTCCCAGCACTGGGCGGTGCGATTGTCCCCTAGATTATCATGGGCGCTTATCAGTGCATAATCCACCGACCCTTCCAACTTGCCCTTAGCGCCGCGAGCCAAGGCGGCAGTCAGAGCATGGCCTCTGAGCCACAAAGAGGCGTTCTAAGCCGTTTTCTCGGAGTACCCTAACTTAGTCCCACGGCCCAAGAAAAGCCTCTACAGGCTGTTACGTGGCTAGCGCACCGATGCCTGGATTCTGTCAGGCAAAGCCCGGAGCTGCTGTACCGCCAGGGCTGTTTGCCGTCTTGGTGTCTTGGTAAAGAAATCTGACGGGCTACGGGCCTTGCCGTCGGCAGGGAACACCAACAAAACCTTGCCTTTCAAATCGTCGTTTTCGGTCTCGCCTGTCCGCGTGTCCCACATATCCAAGAATTGCCATCGGCTGTAGGTGCGGTTGCCTTGTGAAGGATCGGCAAGCCAGACGGTCGATTCGTCGATTCCCCGGAGCACGGAGAAATGCTCGCTCTTGCGGTGCTCCAGGTACACGATTCCTGGCATATTGAGCTTGGCTAGCTGATCGTAGCTGGCGGAAATCCCAACGGCTCGAAAACCGAATTTGAGCAACGCTTGTTGCATGTCCTCGAATGAAGCCATAAGGTCGCCTGTATTCATGCCCCGCAACAGGTCTTGCTCGGTGACGGCTTGTCCGTAATGCTCGTTGAGCACGGTTGCGAGGGATGCTGCGCCGCAGGAATAATCCAGGTCTTGCTTTACTACCCGCTCATCACGTAGCGCCTTCCAACTTTTGACCTTGACCGAACCGGACAGCGAAGGACCACGGAGATATGCGCGCCCATCATCAGCCAAGGCGTTAGACAAGATCGAGCACAACAGAAGGCCGCAGATCATGCGTAAGTATGACCTGATTGCTGTGTTCATTGCTCGTCTCTGAATTTTTGCTGCGATCTCGAATGGTCTGGACAGTTTTCAACTTCGCAACACGAGGTATAGCTCCTGTTACATTCTTTTGCACATTTCTCGTATTCTTCGTAGCAAAGGTTATGGCACCCGATCAATGTAATTGAGAGCACGGACACCAACGCGAGAAAAGTTTTGTTATTCATCTTGTCGCCCTTCTCATATATTGGGAGCAAAGAGTACAGGACCGTTGCGTACATACCGGAGAGGGAGGCTCAGTATTATTTCCCAACTTGCGCTCGCTAGTTAAATATCTTTTTTAATAAATACATCGCCAAATCATTAGATAATACAACAACGAACGCGATAGACAAAGCAACCGGGAAACCTAATAAAAAGTCGAAAGGATCGAGCGATCTTGAGATACGGAAAGGGTCTAAAACCCTAAACTTTCTAAGAACGAAGTAAACGAAAGACAAAGTTATCGTACCAACAAACGAATACCTAAAATAGGGTTTGTAAAAATTATTATCCACCCGCTTCCCGTATAGGTCATAAATAAATAGTTCAGTCAACAAAGAAAGGGCCATAATCACGAGCATAGAAATTATAACGAAAAAGCCCACGAGGTTATTGTTTGTTTTGATCTTGCGGTATATTAAATAATAGCCCGCCAGCGTGATAGCGAGAGTATAAACTAATATAAAGGTAGAACTATGCTCTAACATATGTTAACCCATGTAGAATGGCCGATAGATCGGGAAGACTTCTACGCGACGGTCTGCGGCGCAGAAGACTCCCCCAATTCTAATTTAGAGCTATGCCGCTACCGGAATAGCTTCCCCCAAGCTGCAATTCTCACTGACTTGTTACATGCTGAAGTGTTTCCAGCAATCCGCCATGTTTTTGGATATAAGTACTAAGGGGAATTGCCACAGCAGCAAACGCGGGACTTGTAGAAATAGCGCCAAGTGCAGCACCGCGCAGCATAGACCCTGACATCCCGCTCCATTGGTAGGTGCCATGGTCATGCAAAGCTATGTATGTGCCACAACCTCCCCACGACCCCCAATAAGCATTTCTTAAAAGGGTCAACCATATAGGAAACGCGGTGCCTTGCGTTTCCCTCATTTCCTGTTCGGAGAGCAACGCCAATTCCATCGGCTTCCCATCATTCTCGAAAGCCATCCGCATATCGCGCTCGAAGCCCGGATAGGGCATCTTCCCGAAAGCCGGGCTTGCCAAGGTCAATGCAAGGATACTTGCAGCAGTAGTTCTTAGGGCTGTTTTCATCTTCGGATACCTCTTATGAAGCAAGTAGGTGGTCAGAAAGTATGCAACCAATCGAGCCTCAGATTCGATCCTCTGGTGCCTGAGACATTCGACGAAGAGGTCTTCCGACGTGACCATACTCGCAATCGCAAACAAAGCGTCGATCTTCGAGGTGACACCCCGGTAATATCCGGCAGACCACACCGGGCTGTCATCGAACTGAAGCAGCTGCGCGACGTCTTTTTCGATCGCCTCATACTCTTGATTCGCCATGTCGGAGAGGATCTTGCGATCCGCCTCCGATTCGGCCTGCCAGGCGCCGATCAAGACCATCGGTACGAGGGTCTTTACCGTGTTTTTATTGCTGGCCCATTCCGGTGTCTTGATCGCGGGATACTGCGAGAGGCAGCGGCGCAGGATCGTCGGCGAACGGCCCGACTCCCTTGCAAGTTGATCGGCCTCGCTTTCCTTGATGCCCATGGCGATGAGTGCCTTCGTGAAGGCGTCGTGGCTGAGCCGGTCGAGCGCAACGTCGGCTTCCGTATTAACTGCGTTGCGGGGATGGAAAACGATGCAGTGCAGCTGGCGATGGGCAGCGGCGAGTACGCGCTCGGCATCTTCGGAATGGACGATCGGGATGAAAGGCACGGAGGATGCAACGAGCGTTTTGAGTGTTGTCGAAGATGTGAAGACTGCAGCGAGGTCTTTGTATTGGCGGAATTCTTCGTTATCGAACAGACAGGCGAGCATGGCGAGCACCTCGTCCCGCGAGTCGGCCGTGACGACGAGGGGTCTGTCGCTCGGTTTGTCGAGCCACGCTTTGAACGTGCCCTGGTACGCGGTGATCGAGGGTTCGAAAATTTCGGGCGTCAGGTGGGGGACTCTGGCGCTCGCCCAGCGGTGCCATGTCTGCTCCAGCGTCTCATAGCCGCTGACCGGCAGACCGAGTTGTTCGGCAAGCCAGATCTGCACCAGCACCGACTGTTCCAACCACTGCTCAAGATCGCTCGCATCGAAAGCCCTGACAGTTTTCCAATGGCCGGCCTCGTTCTTCTTTTTCTCCCAGGAGGTCTTATTGGGCCAGTTGCGAGGTGTCACGAAGACAAAGGTGCTATTTGCCCGCCTGTCGGGATCAACCAAGGTCGACCGGGCGGTGTAATCTTTCTCCGCTTTTTCACCAGGTTTTTTGCTGGTGCCGAACTCCCAATAGGAGTTCCCCTTGGGCACCCAGGGGGTGGCGGCGTCTGCTTCGATGAAACCATCGGAGCCTTTACGCTGAGCGTTGTCGTAGCCAGGAAAGTCGACTCGGCGGAGGTCGTTGCCGGTCGAGTTCACCAGCTTCCGCAGAAGCACGGGAAGGTAGCTGCGGGCCTCGGTGGTGCCGGCCCAGTCCTCGATCTGCCGTGCCTTAATGCTCATGAAATGTGGGACTAACGCGCGAACTGCGATCTCTTTGTCACCGGCACGCTGCTCCTGCCGGTCGTAGGCGGCCTGCATATCGAGTAGCTGCTTCCGGTCGGCGCCAAACGCCTTCTCCAGTCTGACCGCCATTTCAGAGGACAGGGCTGACTTCCCGTTGAGCAAGTTCGATAGAGCTGGCCTACCGACACAAATTCGCTTTGCTGCGTCAGTGACGGTCATGCCGTCGGGGATAATGCTCTTGCGAGCGTAAAGGCTCCGATGGTTTCATCGAAGCAAGGGTGGCTACTTTGGGGTGATGGGGGAATCGATGGCTTCACGTGATCTCCCTCGCCTTCCAGGTCGCAGACGCCGGTCTGGCCGGCGCCAGTCACCACGCGGTGGTCCCCAACGTGAACACCCGGCTTGAGTGGGGAGCCATCTATCCGAAACTCGCCGACGATGAGCGCAAGCTGTTCGACGCGATTGCCAGGAGTTATCTAGCCGCCATCGGTCCCAACTGGATCTATGACCGGACAGAAATCTCGGTTCAGCCGAAAGACCGCAAGTTCGCAGCGGTCAGAGTGGTCAATGTCGAATTAGGTTGGCGCGAGGCCGTGGAAGCGACAACGAAGCCGTGCTCCCGGCGTGGGACGATGGAAGCACCGTCACAGTTACCGAGTCCGGAGTCGAGAAAAAGACCACGAAACCTCCGGCACGTTACACGGAAGGCTCCCTCATCAAGGGTATGCAGGAGGCATGGCGGTTTGCCGAGGATCCGGCGCAGTCCGCGCGGCTGAAAGAGGCCAAAGGCATCGGCACGCCAGCAACTCGGGACACCATCATCGAAGGCTTGAAAAAGCAGGGTCTCATCGAGGTCGAGAAAAAGAAACTCAAGGCGTCCGAGCTAGGGATGGCCGTCTACACGATCTTGCAAGCCGAGGCCCCTGAAATCCTCGATCCAGCGGCGACGGCGGAGATGGAATTGGCGCTCGATGAGATCCTATCGGCGAAGAACGAAACCGATCCCGTCGTGTCTTCCCTGGTTGCCCGCGCCGTGGACTTCAACGAAAAGATGAAAACCAGGGGCAGCGCCGGTCAGCGAATCGACGTGAAGGTGAAGACCGACGGCGGTCCCTCGGGAACCAAGCCATCCCAGGCTGCGGTGTCGTTTGCCAACAAGATCGCCAAGACCGCTGGTTGTACGGTCCCGAAGTAAATCATGAAGGGTCGGGCCTTGCTGTCAGACTGGATCGATCAGCACAAGTCGGATGCGCCGTCAGAGAAGCAAACGGCCTTTGCGAAGTCGATTTCAGAACGGAAGAAGATCGAAATCCCGCCGGAGGTCCTGCGGTCGCGCTCTGGGCTTTCGGCTTGGATCAGGGAAAATAGTTGATTTATTCCCCGACTGCGTGCCTCCCACTTCCCAGCACAGATCATCTTGGCGGTGCCGACGTAAATGATTTTAAGAATCTATATAGGATATTTTGCGCAAATTTGACTTCTCAGGACGTAAATGATTTTAAGAATCTATATAGGATATTCCGCGCAAATTTGACTTCTCATAAAGCTAGAGGTTTGTTGTATAATTTGCTGTTATCGTCGGTAAAATTATACCTGTTCCGTCATCGGTCATGGTGTTACCGACTGTCGTCATCTTCAACCGGTCCGGAATCCATAAAGAGCCATGAGGAGTCGTGCTCAGCAGCTTGCGCTCAGCAGACAGATATGGAATGATAGAGGGGAGTAAGCTTTACTATGAAGGGCATCTACCTCACCGATTGGCCTCGGTGAGGTAGAGATTTTTTCAGAAGAATCGAGCGAGAAATATTTTGAAGAGCGCCTATCGCGCTAACAACGGCAGGGGACGTATTGGTCTAAATCTCAACCCCCTTCCGTTTTCCGTTTGTAGCAAGCAACTAACTAGATGGTGAATCCCATGATTCAATAACCAACCGAAACTAAAACGACCCTTTCAGATTATGAGAGGGACGCTTTATATCATGTCCAGTCGATTTTTCTTGCTAGTTGTGCCGATTTTGTCAGCGCACTAGGCGGATAACAATATGTGTCATTTACAGGAAAAAATCAAACGTTATATTTCATGCACGCGCTCTTCTCAAAAACATGAGATTTGCCATGTAAAAGCTCGTCAAAACTTGCCAACCATCCCGGTCGGCGGGGGAGGGTTGGCGAGATGAACCATTTTAGTGCCGAGGAAATCACCCGAAAACTCAACGGCAAATGGTCCGGAACCCAGGGAATCGCCCTTTGTCCGGCTCACGACGACCACAACCCGAGCCTCTCGATCAGCGAGAACCCGAAGGGCGGCAACCCCTTGGTGTACTGCCATGCGGGTTGTAAGCCAAGATGAAGTCCTCGATGCGCTGAGACAGCAGGGACTGCGGCCTGCCAAGCCGCAGGCAGGTGTTAGCAAGGCCAGTAAGCCGCATTCGACCCACGACGCGGTATCTCCGCCAGCCGTTCGTTCGCCTCAGTCCCTGTGGGACAAGTGCAGTCCGGCTTCACCGAGCCATCCTTACCTTGCGAAAAAGCGCATCGGCACACATGGCGCGCGGGCCGATGGCGACCGACTGGTCGTGCCACTTCTCGACACGGCAGACACGATCCACAGCCTGCAATATATTTCCGCCGACGGCACGAAAAAGTTCCTTTTCGACTCCAAAGTCACCGGCCATTTTTTTCTCATCGGGGAAACCGAGACTTCCGTGCCACTTTACATCGCCGAGGGCTTCGCAACGGCCGCGTCGATCCACAAGGCCATGGGCGGCCAGCAGGTTGCCGTGGCATTCAATGCGAACAACCTCAAGCCGGTCGCCCAGGCACTGCGTAGCCACTGGTCAGAACGTGAGATCGTGCTGTGCGCCGATGACGATGTTAAAACCAGCGGCAATCCAGGCTTGACCGCCGCGCGGGATGCCGCGCAGGCCGTCGGCGGCACCGTGGCCGCTCCCGACTTCGGCGCGGACCGGCCCTCCGGGGCAACGGATTTCAATGATCTACTCATCCATCGCGGGCCAGAGGCGGTCTGTAACTCAATCCAAAATGCCCAAAGCGCTTTTCCGGCGCTCGACGGTCCTGTGGAGAAGACGATGAAAGATCCCGGCCATCCCTTCCAGTCAGAGGTGGTGGAACAACTCAAGCGGATCAGAACAGCGGACCGTCCCCGGTTCGAGGCCCTGCGGGCCGATCTCAAGAAGCGGACGCAATGCCGCATGACTCAGTTGGATCAGACCCTCAAGGAGCAAGGCGATACTGGCGGCGATTCGCGGTTGGTCAACCGGCTGTCCGCCATCGCGGGCGAGGCACTCCACGATTGGGATGATGTATTCCTCGCCAGTGAAGATCGCCTGACCTTCGCCGATCTGAGCATTGATGGGCGGCGCGAAACTTGGCCGGTGGATAGCGACCGCTTCAAGTCTTGGTTGACCATGCAATGCTTTTTACAAACGGGTGACACGCCGGGTTTACCGACGCTGAACGCGGTCGAGAATCTCATTCGCTCGCAAGCGCACTCCGCAGGCCGACAATGGTCGGTGTGCATTCGTAGTGGTGCTGCCGAAGGTAAATTGTATCTTGACCTATGCGACGAGGCTTGGCGTTGCGTCGAGATTTCCAAGGATGGCTGGCAGGTTATCGGCAGCGGCGGCAGTCCAGTCCGTTTCCGCCGCTATCCGGCGATGGATGCCCTGCCAGAGCCGGCGCGCGGTGGCGACATCAAGGCGCTGCGTCCGTTCGTGAACGTCGCGTCCGACGAGGATTTCGTGCTTCTGGTGGCTTGGTTGCTGGCCGCGCTGCGCAGCCGTGGACCCTATCCCGTGCTGGTGCTCTCCGGGGAGTCGGGATCGGCAAAGTCAACGGTGGCACAAATCCTGCGCTCGCTGGTCGATCCCAGCCATGTTCCAACGCGGGTATTTTCGGCGAGCGACGAGGACCTCTTTTTGGACGCGCATCACAACCACCTATTGGCGTTCGACAATCTTTCCGTGTTGCCGCCTGTGGAGTCGGACCTGCTCTGCCAGTTAGCGACTGGCGGCGGTTTCGGGACTCGCCGACTCTACACCAATCAGGAAGAGTTTCTGCTACACGCTAGCCGTCCAATCCTGCTCAACGGTATCGAGAACGTAGCAGACCGCTCCGACCTAGCCGACCGCGCCATGTGCCTGACTCTGGAGCCGATCACGGAGGACAACCGCCGCCCCGAATCGGAGTTGTGGCCCCGTTTCGAGGTCGAACGACCGCGCATCCTAGGCGCGTTGCTCGACGCCATGGTCGTGGGACTGAATCGTTTGCCGGACATCCGGCTTCCGGAAACACCGCGCATGGCCGATTTTGCGCAATGGGCTTCTGCGTGCGAGATAGCTTTCTGGCTAGAAGGCACCTTTCTCGACGCATATTCCAGGAACCGGCAGGAGACCATGGAGGATGTGGTCAGTAGCGATCCAGTGGCTGAGAGCATTCGGCTGTTGGCCAGTGCCTCCCAATTGTGGGAAGGCTCGGCTTCCGAGTTGCTGCTAGCGTTGGAGAAGGAGGAGGAAATTTCTGGCAGGCGGACTACTCAGAGCAAGCAGTGGCCGAAGAGTGCGGCTGTACTTTCCAAGTACCTGAGGCGGGTCATGCCACCACTGCGGCGGGTTGGTATAGAGATTTTATTTCAGCGGTCGGGCCGGGGCCGGCGAATTTGTATTTCGCTAGGTGACGGTAAATGTGACGGTAAAAAAATTTTACCGTCACCATATAAACCCGCGTCATTGCTGAGTTTCAGGGGAAAAAGTGACGGTGTGACGGTAAATTCTCTACCTTTCTTACCTCTATAAAAATATAGAGGGTTTTCCCTATATTTTTTTCGTCCTTAAAAGATAGAGAATTTACCGTCACACCGTCACTTTTTACAATAAATTCTGTTATATAACATATGGTTACGACAATATCATGGTGACGGTAAGGTGACGGTAAGGGCCCCTTGTCTTCTGGCGACGCACCTGTTGTGATGATTTCTTGGAACAAAACGTTACATATAGGCGGCTTTTTGGTTTTCTTCGGGATTTCTTCTAGCCTATTGGGATGCGCAACGTCAGGCGCTACGGGAAAATCCGACATGGAACTTAGGGAGAGAAGTTTTAATTTCTTGCAAAAAATAGAAAACGGGTGGGACTCCGTTTTAGATGGGACGAAAAGTTTATTGATAAGGTATGAGGGGCCGAAGGAAGGGGTCAAGCCCGCTAGTCCTCGGGAAAAGCACAAATTGGAGGTGGCGAAAATAAGTGCTGATTCATCTTTAGGTTCTGATCGGGGTACCAAACCGGCTCCGACCCCTAAGGTGGCGAAGGCCCCTAAACCGGCTCCGATCGTCTCCTTCGATCAGCCGGACCATAACCTATCTCGACCGAAGCGATCCAGCTTGTCTGTGGGTTGAGACTTGCCGGGAGATGCTGACTGCAAAGGAAATCAAGAAGCTAAGGAAGCTATGGAAAAAGGGGTACGAACAGCACCTTGAGGAAATGAGCGCCGAGTGGTAGACGTGATGGATGAATCCATTAGAAAGCGTGGGGCACCCTCATTAGAGGTCACTGACGAGCAAAGGGCGAAAATCCGAAGGCTCAGTGGCTTCGGGACCCCCATCCGTGAGATTGCGTCTATTATTGAAATCAGTCCGACTTCGCTTTATAAGCACTATCGTGAGGATTTAATCAGAGGAAAGGCCGAGGCAAATATGGAGGTAGTGAATTCCTTATATGAGGCCTGCATTGAGGGCAACGTTAAGGCTCAAATCTACTGGACGAAGTGTCGTTGTGGGTGGAAGAAAGACAATGACCCTGAAAACGATTATGAGCCCGAGAATCAGAAAATCAAGATGATGACTAACTGCCTGATTCCAGCTAGGCGGGAGCGAGAAGATGTATAAAAAAGTACGTCAGAGAGCAAGTGCGATCACTGCAACCAGCACATGAGCGGGGCTACCTGGCCCCACACGGGAACTGTCGCGCGCCCTCCGGGAACAGAAACGGCAACTGGCCGGGTATGATGAGGAGCAACGTTAGCCAACCCCAATGCGATAACTTCCCGCCGGGAAAGAGGGAAACCTTGATTCCCTGTGAGAAGCGATGGGATGTGCACTAGCGTGACATATGGAATTTTCTGAAGGCATTGAGAATATGAGTCCAAGACATGACTATTGAGTGGAATGTTATTGCTACAATCACTGCGCCAGTGGTTACTCTATTCATTGGAATATTGATAAACCGATACTCAGATGGCCGTAAGACTCTAATCTCTTATTTCGGGCATGTCTCGGTATTTCAACTTAGTTTGCCTGAAGGAGGTTACGTTCAGGTAAATACCCACGCGGTTGTAATACGCAATACTAGTCGTCTTCGCAGCACAACCAATGTTCGGGTGAGCCATTATAAACCACTGAAGAATTTTTATATTTTTCCATCCATTAACTATAGAGAGGAAATACTTTCAGATGACACGATGGATATCGTGATCCCAACCTTAGTTCCAGGATAGGAAATAACTATATCGTACTTATACTTTCCACCAGATACTGTTGCTGATATTAACTCCAGAATCAGGTGCGACCAAGGATTTGCTCGTGTGATTCCTGTTTTATTACAGAGACAGTATTCAAAGCGGATTGAAAAAGTTATAGGCTTGTTGCTGATAAGCGGTGTTGTGGCCTGGCTCTATATTCTGTATGTTGCATACGGTAGCATTCATGTAGCTATCAGACCTCGATAATAAAGGGATATTATTATGATTCTTTGGAACAAAACGCACCATTTAAGGGCCTTCTCGATTCTATTCGCTTTCCTGATTTCCTTTTCTGGATGCTCATCTTCGAAGCCTCGGGCAGAAATCGATGAAGATGACGGGATAAGGGAATCAAAGAGATGCTCACCTCTTCCGCTTCCGAAAACCAATTCTGCACGAAGAGAGGCCAACGATGTCCGACCATCGCTTTTCCTGTCGCGCCGAGGCCCATAACGCGGCCGAAGACATACCCACGAACGACTCCGACGAGACGACCCTCGGTGACCTCATCACCGCTCGTTACAACCGCCGGACAATCCTCAAGGGCACCCTGGGGGTAACGGCAATGGGCGTCCTCGCCGCCAACCCCCTGGCCCTGCTGGCCGGTTGCCGCGAGCGGGGCGACCCGGTCGCTTCGGCATTCGGCTTTACCGAGATCGCGCACGGGGTGGACAAGACGCACCAAGTCGCCCCCGGCTACAGCGCGGACATCCTCATCCGCTGGGGGGACCCGGTGCTCCCCGACGCTCCCGCATTCGATCCCCACGGGCAAAGCGCCGAGGCCCAACGTCGACAATTCGGCTACAACAACGACTTCATCGGCTATATTCCGCTCCCCCTGGGCTCCGACAGCTCGGACCATGGCTTGCTCTGCATCAACCACGAGTACACGAACGAGGAGGTCATGTTCCCCGGTGCGGGCAGAGACCAGGGCCAGCGGAACCAGCACAAAGCGGCCACCAAAGAAATGGTCGATATTGAGATGGCCAGCCACGGCGGCACCATCATCGAGATCGAGAAACGCGAGGGTAAGTGGCGAGTGGTCCCGGACAGCCGATATGCGCGCCGCATCACGGCCCTGGATACCCGGATGACCCTTTCCGGACCCGCCGCCGGCGACCCGCGCCTGCGGACCTTCGCCGATCCCACAGGCACCCAGGTAATCGGCACCATCAACAACTGTGCTGGCGGCATCACCCCCTGGGGTACCTACCTGATGGCCGAGGAGAACTTTCACTACTATTTTTTGGGAGACCTGGAACATCACCTGCACCGGACCCCCGCGGACAAAGACGACGGCGCATCCGATCCCGACACGTGGGAACACCCGGAGAGGGTTAATTACACCCGCTACGGCCTACCGGGGGGAGGCTATGCCTGGGGGCGGTTCCATCGGCGTTTCGACATCAACGCCGAGCCCAACGAGGCCAACCGCTTCGGCTGGATCGTCGAAGTCGATCCCCTGGACCCGACATCCACGCCGGTCAAACGCACCGCCCTGGGCCGCTTCAATCACGAGGGCGCCGAGAACATCGTCAACTGCGACGGACGCCTGGTGCTCTACTCCGGGGACGACCAGGGCTTCGAATACCTCTACAAGTTCGTCTCCGCCGAGCGGGTCGATCCCCACAACCGCGCCGCGAACCGGGACCTGCTGGATCGGGGAACCCTGTTCGTTGCCAGATTCCACCCCGACGGAACCCTCACCTGGCTACCCCTGACCTTCGGCACCGGCGGCTTGACCCCGGACAACGGATTCCACAGCCAGGCGGACGTGCTGATCGAGACCCGACGCGCAGCCAGCCTGCTCCGCGCCACGCCCATGGACCGCCCGGAGGACGTGGAACCCAACCCCCACAACAACCGGGTCTACGTGATGCTCACCAACAATTTCAAACGCACCTCGGCCCAGGTGGATGCCGCCAATCCGCGGGCGGATAATCGGTGGGGGCAAATCCTGGAGCTCATACCGCCGGGGGGCGACCATAGCGCGAAGACCTTCGACTGGGGCCTCCTCATCCAGGCCGGCAACCCGCGCGACGAGGGCGTTGCCGCCCGGTGGAACCCCGCTACCAGCGAAAACGGCTGGTTTTCCTGCCCCGATAATTGCGCCATCGATCACCGGGGCCGGCTCTGGATCGCTACCGATCAGGGTTACAACTGGAAGCGGGCATCGGGTACCGCGGATGGTCTCTGGGCCCTGGAGACGGATGGCGCGGGCCGCGGCACCGGCCGGATGTTCTTTCGTATCCCCGTGGGCGCGGAGGCATGCGGTCCCCGCTTCACTCCTGACGACCGGACCCTGTTCGTCGCGGTGCAGCACCCGGCCACCGACGGCACCCAATATTTCCCCGGCTTCGAGCGTGATTCCACCTTCGAGGATCCGGCCACCCGCTGGCCGGACTTCGACCCCCGAATGCCGCCGCGCCCCTCGGTGGTCGTGATTACCAAGGACGACGGGGGCGTGATCGGAAGCTGAGAACCCGTCTGAGAGGCTGTCTGAAAACTTAAGCCATGCCGCACGGTCCAGGTGAGCCATGGTCCTACCAGGCTGGCTACGGCCGAAAGTCCCTCGCCCTCGGCGAGGATGTGGCAGGTTGACTTCATTGGAGATAAGGACAAAGGATATAAGAGGGTCTTTGGACCTCCGGCGGGTTGTGGTGAATTTCAAAATGATAGATAGGCGCGGTTCTTCCTATCACTACAAAATCCAGCACTACCGAAGCAAAATGTTGGCCGCCACGGACGGCAGGCGTCCTGTTGGGGACGCCTGCCGTCCGTGGCGGGCTTTACTTAACCTGCGGGTTCTCTTTCGGATCGAGCATCCGGGTACCGCAACGCCAATCAGGAGATGCTGCTATGTTGAGAGGAGATAAGCTCCAGGAGACGTTACTCAACGCCTTATGTCAGGAGCAAGTCCCGGTGTCCGTGTCTCTGAGGAACGAGGCCAAGTTAGAGGGCCAGATCGCTTCGTTCGACCAGTATGCCATCTTGCTGAAAAGCCCCGCCCTTCACCTGGTCTACAAGCACGCCATCATCCACCTCGCCCCCTCACGTGACTTCAAGCTGCCGCCTGAGCTTGGACCTAAGCCTGCGCCCGAAAGCAAACCGAAAGAAGCGCAGCAAAGTGATCCCAAGCGCGCCGCCGTTCAAATCCATAAGAAAAGGTAAATCTTAGTCAGAAAGCTGACTAAGATTTACGCATCGGGTTTTCTGACTGTTTTTTGCCGGTTTTCGGCGGAGTTTGGGGCCGTAAGGAAAACGAACGCGTTTAGCGGACAATATCATGCTGGTCGGTCGCCCAGGCCCGGCCCGAAAATCCAGTTTCGAGACTTTTTTCGAGAAATTCGGGGCCAAAAAAAGGGATCTATATACCTAGCTAGCCGCTACAGATCTGGCGTGCGAAAGACGCAGGCCCTACAGGTCAGTCCTTGGGCGGTTTGAGGAACAGGGTAAACTGCACCTGCCTCTTGCCGTAGTGCCGGGCCA
>Ga0209255_1000012_pt1 | contig 29708 bp, 28 predicted proteins | sample WorMetvaBAHAMAS2_FD_187394 | JGI IMG/M metagenome (GOLD analysis project Ga0209255, IMG submission 187394) | Marine gutless worms symbiont microbial communities from Max Planck institute for Marine Microbiology, Germany - Olavius vacuus... | ecosystem: Host-associated > Annelida > Digestive...
ACCCGTCCTTGCGGATGGCCTCGTTTTTCGGGTCATAGGGGCTCTCGGCCACCACCTCAGTGTCCCAAAGCTCGCGCAGCATGCGTACCTGGAGCCTCGTCCCCGGCTGGGCAAGGCCCGGCTCGACATAACCGATGCCGATCTGCTTGCCGAAATGCACCGAGTAGCCGCCCGAGGTCAGCCGGCCGACCTTCTTGCCATCGAGCAGCAGCGCCTCCTTGCCCCAGGGGTCGGTGTCCGGGGGGCCGTCGATCAGCAGGGTGACGCAGGAGGCGCGGACGCCGGTCTCCTCCATCGCCCGGCGGCCCTTGAACTCCTTGGAGAGGTCGACGAAGCGGTGGAGGTTGCCCTCAAGCGGCGTCGCATCGCGGCCGAGGTCCGAGCCGAAGGCGCGGTAGGACTTCTCCTGCCGCAGCCAGTTCTGCGCCCGGGCGCCGCAGAGTTTCAGCCCCGCCGGCTCGCCCGCCTCCATCAGCTTGTCGAACAGGTAGTTCTGCATCTCCATCGGGTGGTGCAGCTCCCAGCCGAGCTCGCCGGTATAGGCGATGCGGATCGCCATGGTCGGGCACATCTTGAGGTCGAGCTTGCCGGCCGAAAGCCAGGGGAAGCGCTTGTTCGAGAGCGCCGTCTCGGGCTCCGCATCGACGATCAGCGGCCGCAAGACCTCGCGCGACTTCGGCCCGGCGATGGCGAAGACACCCCATTGGGTCGAGACGTCCTGGACCTCGATCCAGCCGAACGCGTCGCGCTTCTCGGCCGCCATCTTCATCAGGTAGTCGGAGTCGTAGGCCTGCGCCGCGCCGGCGGTGACGCAGTAGTACTCATCCTCGGCCAGACGCACGATGGTCAGCTCGGTGCGGATGGTGCCGGCATCGGTCAGCGCGTAGGTCAGGTTGGAGCGGCCAACGCGGGGCAGCCTGTTGCAGGTCAGCCAGTCGAGGAACGCCGTCGCCCTCGGCCCCTTGACCATGTGCTTGGTGAAGGCGCTGACGTCGAACATGCCGACGCCCGAGCGCACCGCCTCGGCCTCGGCCCTGGTGAATTCCCACCAGCCGCCGCGGCGGAAGCTGCGGGAGGCGTGGTCATCGAAGCCGTCCGGGGCGAAGTAGTTCGGCCGCTCCCAGCCGTTGACCTGGCCGAACTGGGCACCCTTCGCCTTCATCCGGTCGTAGCAGGGGGTGGTGCGCAGCGGCCGGCAGGCCTCGCGCTCCTCGTCCGGGTGGTGCAGGATGTAGACGTGCTCGTAGCACTCCTCGTTCTTGCGGGCAGCGTATTCGCGGTTGACCCATGGACCGTAGCGGCGCGGGTCGAGCGACCACATGTCGATCTCGGCTTCGCCCTCGGTCATCATCTGAGCGAGATAATAGCCGGTGCCGCCGGCGGCGGTGATGCCGAAGGAGAAGCCCTCGGCGAACCAGAAGTTGTCGACCCCCGGCGCCGGGCCGACCAGCGGATTGCCGTCGGGGGTGTAGCAGATCGGGCCGTTGAAGTCGTCCTTGAGGCCGCAATTCTCCGACGTGGGGATGCGGTGGATCATCAACATGTACTCCTCCTCGATCCGCTCCAGGTCGAGGGGGAAGAGGTCGGCACGGAAGCTGTCGGGCACGCCGAAGACGAAGCGGGCCGGGGCGCCGCGCTCATACGGCCCTAGGATCCAGCCGCCGCGCTCCTCGCGCACATACCACTTGGCGTCGGCGTCGCGCAGCACCGGGTGCTCGGGGTTGGTCTTGCGCCACTCGACCAGCGCCGGGTCGGGCTCGGTGACGATGAACTGGTGCTCGACCGGGATCGCCGGGATGGTGAGGCCGATCATCGCCGCTGTGCGCAGGGCATGGTTGCCGGTGGCGGTGACCACGTGCTCGCAGCGGATCTCGAAGGTCTCCTCGGTGGCGACCAGGTTGCCGCCGCGCTCGGCCATCATCCGGCCCTTGACCTGCCATTCGCCGTTCACGCGCTCGAAGCCGTCGACCTGGGCCTTGCGGATGATCTCGACCCCGCGCTGGCGGGCGCCCTTGGCCATCGCCTGGGTGACGTCGGCCGGGTTGATGTAGCCGTCGGTGGGGTGGTAGATCGCGCCCTTCAGGTCCTCGATGCGCACCAGCGGCCAGCGGTCCTTGATGTCCTTCGGGGTCAGCCACTCGACCGGGATGCCGACGCTCTCGGCGGTCGAGGCGTAGACGGCGTATTCGTCCATCCTGCCTTGCGTCTGCGCCATGCGCAGGTTGCCGACCACCGAGAATCCGGCATTGAGCCCGGTCTCCGCCTCCAGGGTCTTGTAGAACTTCACGCTGTAGTCATGGATGTGACTGGTGGCGTAGCTCATGTTGAAGAGCGGCAGCAAGCCGGCGGCATGCCAGGTCGAGCCGCAGGTGAGCTCGTCGCGCTCCAAGAGGACCGTGTCCCAGCCGTCCTTGGCCAGGTGATAGGCGATCCCGGCGCCGACCGCGCCGCCACCCACAACAACCGCACGCGCATGCGTCTTCATGATCAGTCCCCGTCAGCGATGAGTCCCGGAAAGCTTAGCCGCAATCTGCATCCGCATGGAACCGCCTGCTAGGGAGCGAGCGACCTTGCCCCGTCAATCCGCGACATCCGCGCCCGGGCGAACCTAGGAGGAGTCGCGCTTCTGGGCTATGCTGGCCCAAAACGACCGAACAAGGAGGATACCGGATGCCAGCATATCGCAATGCCCTGCCGCAGCTCTCGGGCGATCTTTTCCTGGCCGATGCCGGGGCCGAGACCGACCTGATCTTCAACAAGGGCATCGATATCCCGGAATTCGCGCTCCACACACTGTTGCCCGACCCCCGGACCCGCAATGCGGTGGCCGACTACTTCCGGGGTTTCCTGTCGCTGGCGCGCGACATGGGCACCGGCTACATCCTCGACAGCGCCACCTGGAAGGCGCATATGCACTGGGCCGACGCTCTCGGCGCGTCCGAGGCCGAGTTGCGCGCGGCGAACCACGATGCGCTCGCCATCGCCGCCGCCCTGCGCGACGAGTTCTCGGGCAATGCGAAGCCCATCGTTCTGAACGGCATCGCTGGGCCCCGCAGCTATGGCTATGCGCCGGATGTCGAGATCAGCCCGGACGAGGGGCAGGACTACCACGCCCGGCAGATCGGCTGGCTGGCCGAAACGCAAGCCGACATGGTCTCGGGTCTGACCTTTCCGCAATCGGGCGAGGCGGTGGGCTTTGTGCGTGCTGCCCAGGCTGCCGGAATGCCGTCGATGATCTCCTTCGTGGTCGAGACCGACGGCAGGCTCTCGACCGGCGAGCCGCTGGCGGACGCGGTGCGCCGAGTCGATGACGAGACCGCCGGCGCGGCCGCCTATTTCATGGTCAACTGCGCCCATCCGGACCATTTGCCCATGTCCTGGAGGACGCCGACTGGTGCCGCCGGATCCGCGGCCTGTGCTGCAACGCCTCGCGCAAGAGCCATGGGGAGCTGGACAATTCCGACACCCTCGACCCCGGCGATCCCGAGGAGCTCGGCGGCCAGTACCGGGACATCTGCGCCCGACTGCCCTGGCTGAACAACTTCGGCGGCTGTTGCGGCTCCGATCTGCGCCACGTAACCGCCATCGCCCGCGCGCTCGCCGCCTGAGCTTCGGCACCTCGCGCCGCCGTTGCACCCAAGGTCGGGTGCGCATGCCTGCGCGCCGCGCACCTCGCCGCATCCCGGACCATCCGGACAACGCCCCGCCCTCGCAGCCCGCGCGGCGGTGCAAGGGGGTGGGGGTTGGGCTACCGCGCGCCGGAGACCGGGCGCGGCAGCGCACGGGATACGGGGTGCAACAAGGTCACGGGTCTCCAGCTTTCGGCGGGCAAGCTAGCCTCCCGCCGCCCGCAACTCGGCCAGCAGCGCCGAGGAGAGATAGCCGTCCGGCACCATCCCCTTCACGGCCTGGAAGCGGCGGATTGCGCCGCGGGTGTTCGGCCCGACGATGCCGTCCACGCCCTGGGTCGAATAGCCGAGAGCGGTGAGACGGCGCTGCAGCTCCTTGGTCTCGCCGCGGCTGAGCGGCCGGTCGTTGCGGGGCCAGTCCAGCGCCGGGCCGAGCCCGAACCGGATCGAGCTGTCGAGCTGCGCCGCCAGCAGCGCCACCGCCAGGGCATAGGAGGTGACGTTGTTGTAGCGCTTGATCACCCGGAAGTTCGGATAGGCGGCGAAGGCCGGCCCGCGCGCGCCTGCGGGCAGCAGGATGGTCACCGCATCCTCCGGCAGCAGCGCCTCGGCCTTTCGCGCGCGGATGCCGAGCGCCTGCCATTTGGCGGCCGATCTGCGGGTCGTGTCGTCGGCCAGCCGGTAGTCGAACCCCTCGGGCAGCGTGACCTCGATCACCGAAGGCTCGGCCCGCTGCCAGCCGTGCCGGGCCAGGTAGTTGGCGGTCGAGGCCAGCGCGTCGGCCGGGTTCACGGCCCAGACATCGCGCCGCCCATCGCCGGTGAAGTCCACCGCATAGGCCTCGTAGCTGGTGGGGATGAACTGGGTGTGCCCCATCGCCCCGGCCCAGGAGCCGACCATCCGTCCAAGCGCAACATCGCCGGATTGAATGATCCGCAGAGCCGCAATCAGCTGCTCCTCGGCGAAGGCGCGCCTGCGCCCGTCGTAGGCCAGCGTCGCCAGGCTCTCGATCACCGGGATGGCGCCGTAGTCTTGGCCGTAGGCGCTCTCGATGCCCCAGATCGCGGCGACAATGCCGATATCGACGTCGTAGCGTTCCTCGATCCGGCGCAGCGTGCCGCCCTGCTCGTCGGCGCTTTGGCGGCCGTTGGCGATGCGGGTCTCGGAGACGGCGCGGTCGAGATACTCCCAGATCGGGCGGACGAACTCCGGTTGATAGGCGTCGAGCTCCAGCACCCGCTGGTTGACCCCGACCCTGGCGAAAGCGGCGTCGAAGGTCGCGGCGGCGATGCCGGCGCCGAGCGCCTGGCGGCGGAAGCCCCGCTTCCAGGCCTCGAAGCTGGCCGGGCGGGGCGCCGCCTGCGGCACCTCGGCCGGGCGCTTGGGCGGCACCGGCACGCTAGCGGTCTGCGCCACGGCGACGCCGTCCTCGGCCGCGTTGGTGGCGGTCACGCAGCCGGCGACAACCAAGGCGATGATGGTCACTGCCGCCCGCGCGCCATGGATTGCGCCCCTGTTCATGCCTCTGCCCCCGGGTCTCGATCTGCAACCGAGCCTAGCGCGCTTCGGCGCTGTCGTCGAGACGCGCATGGCGGATCATCGGCCCGTCCCCGGCGCTCTCGATCCTGGCGCGGGCCTCGGCCAGGGGCTCGATCGCGACCGCCATGTGATGGGCGTTGGCATGCAACAACCGCTCGCCGTCGAGCATGATGCCGACATGGCCCTGCCAGAAGACTAGGTCGCCCCGCTCCGCCGGCGCGCCCGCGGCCAGGCTGCGGCCGAGCTCGGCGCATTGCATGTCGGAATCGCGCGAACAGGCGTGCCCTGCCGCCTGGCGGGCGAGTTGCACCAGGGCCGAGCAGTCGAGCCCGGCGGGGGAGCGCCCGCCCCAGAGATAAGGGGCGCCGAGCATCCGCTCCGCCTCCGCCACCCAGTCGGCCGCCGGCGCATCGAGCGCCGCGAGGTGCTGGACCGGGACGAAGCCGCCGGTGTCGAGCGCGGCGAACCCGGTTTCGAACCCCACCACCTCGAGCCGCGCGCCATAGGTCAGCCAGCCGAGCGGGCGGGTCTTCATCGCCGGCAGCGGGTAGATCTGGGTCATCGTCTGCACCACCCGGTGGTTCGGCGCCCCGACCGCCGGCATCAGGCAGGCGTCCGGCATGTAGCCGACATAGCCGTCGATCTGCGACTGGCCCCAGGCCCAGCCGTCGACCTGCTCATAGGCGACGAAGGTCTCGCCGTGGATGAGCTGGGTGGCCAGCGGTCCCTCGCTCTCCGGATGCCTGGTCAACGGCGCCAGCGGCATCATCACCGCGAGCACCGTCGCCTCGGCGTAGCGTTCCGCCTCGACCTCGCCCCGCAGATGCGCCGCCGCGAGGTCGGGCCGGGCGGGAACGCGCCTTGGGTCGAAGGTCATGCCTCACCCCCGAAACGCCGCTCCAGCACCGCCAGCCGCACCCGCGCCGCCTGGCACTCGCCACCCTTGGGCCGGCCCGGCCGGGTGGCGGGGGTCCAGCCGTAAAGGTCGAAATGCACCCAACTGCCGTCGCCGGCGAAGCGCTTCAGAAACAGCGCCGCGGTGATCGCGCCGGCGAAGCCGCCCTTGGGGGCATTGTCGAGATCGGCGATGTCGGGCTCGATGTCGCCCTCGTAAGGCGGCCAGAGCGGCAGCCGCCAGAGCGGGTCGGCGACCTGCTCCGCAGCCGTCGCCAGCTCCGCCGCCAGTGCCTCGTCATCGGTGAAGAACGGCGGCAGGTCCGGCCCCAGCGCCACCCGCGCGGCGGCGGTCAGCGTCGCCATGTCGACGATCAGCGCCGGATCGTCCTCGGCGGCCAGGGCCAGCGCGTCGGCCGGCACCAGCCGGCCCTCGGCGTCGGTGTTGTTGACCTCTACCGTCAGCCCCTTGCGCGAGGTCAGAACGTCGCCCGGCCGCATCGACGCGGCAGAGACCGAATTCTCCACCGCCGGGATCAGCACGCGCAGGCGAATCGGCAGTCCGAGCCCCATCACCATATGCGCCAGCCCCAGCACCGTGGCGGAGCCGCCCATGTCCTTCTTCATCAGCCCCATCGAGGCGCCGGGCTTCAGGTTCAGCCCGCCGGTGTCGAAGCAGACCCCCTTGCCGACCAGGGTCACCGCCGGGGCGTCCTCGGCGCCCCAGACGAGATCGATCAGCCGCGGCGTCTCGGGCCCGGCGCGGCCGACGGCGTGGATCAGCGGCAGGTTGGCTTCGATCACCGCCTCGCCGTTGGTGATCTTCACCGTTGCCCCGTGGCGCTCGGCCAGCCGCTTGGCGGCGCGCTCCAGCGCCGCCGGACCCATGTCGTTGGCCGGGGTGTTGATCAGGTCGCGGGTGATGAAGACGCCCTCGGCGATCCGACCCAGCCGGGCGCCGTCGACGCCGGTCGGAATCTCCAGCTCCGCCTCGGTCTCGGGCTTCTCGGCCTTGTAGCGGTCGAAGCGGTAGCGTCCCAGCATCCAGCCGAGCGCAGCCTGCTCCGCTTCGGCGCGCGCGAGCCGGCCTTCGAGCCGGTAGTTGCCGGCCGGGGCGGAGCGGGCGAAGCTTCCCAAGTGGAGGCGGTCGCGGCGGCGCCGGGCGGCGCTGCCCCAGCCGACCAGCACACGGGCAACCGATCCGTCGCGCCCGGGCAGGGCGAGGGTGCTGCCGAGCTTGGCCTTGAAGCCGTTGGCGCGGACCCAGGCGGCCTGGGTCTTCGGCAGGCTGGCGAGAAGATCGTCGAGCGCCGCTGCCGTCACCAGCCGGATCGGGATGGCCTTGCTCGTCGTCGTTCGGGTTGCGGCCGAACCGGATTCTCCGGTCTCGTCGATCATGTGCTGCTCTCCAGATGCCCAAGCCGGGTCGGCGTGTCGCACGGCCGGCACGGCCGGCCCGGGCAGCCTAGCAAGCCAGGCGCGGCGGGCAATGCGGGCGATGCGGTCAGCGAGCGGAAATCTCTCGCAGATGGCGGCGGATCGCCTCGGCCGACTCCGCGCCGATGCGGCCGGTCTCGGCGATCGCCGGCCCGGGATCGGCGCCGGCCCCGTTCGCGTCCCGCGCCGCGCGGTTCATCTCGGCCGCGGCGACCGAGAGCCGGGCGAGGCCGAGATGGCCGGCAATGCCGACCAGGTCGTGGCCAAGCTGGGCCACGCCGCCGAGGTCGCCGGCCGCCGCCAGTTCACCGAGCCGGGCCAGGTAGGCGCGGTCGAGCACCGGCCGCTCCGGCTCGGGGCGTCTCCGTTCAAACATGTGGGGCTCCGATATCACGGGGCGAGTGTGGCACGGGCGGGTTAACCGGGTGTTTGTTTTTCTTGTCTGTTCGCTGCAACTCCAGCCTCCCGCCCCGCCTCCCCACCCAGCCACTGATCATACCTCGGTGGACCATCGGTGGCTGGGTGGGGAGGCGGGGCGGGAGGTGGAATCGTCAGGGTGGAACGAATTCGTCACTTGCGCCGCTTGTGCTCCTCCAGCCGGGGCATGATCTCGACGAAGTTGCAGGGCATGTGGCGGTAGTCGAGCTGCGGCTGCAGGATCTCGTCCCAGCCGTCCTTGCAGGCACCGGGCGAGCCAGGCAGAGCAAAGAGATAGGTGCCCCCCGCCACGCCGCCGCAGGCCCGGCTCTGGACCGCCGAGGTGCCGATCTTGGCGATCGAGACCTGGGTGAACAGGGTGCCGAAAGCCTCGATCTCCTTCTCGTAGACGTCGCGATGGGCCTCCACCGTCACGTCGCGCCCGGTCAGCCCGGTGCCGCCGGTGGAGATGATCGCGTCCACCCCCGGGTCGGCGACCCATGCCCGGAGCTGCGCCGCGATCTTGGCGCGCTCGTCGGTGACGATGGCGCGCGCCGCCAGCTTGTGCCCGGCCGCCTCCAGCCGCTTGACCAAGGTGTCGCCGGAACGGTCCTCGGCCAGCGAGCGGGTGTCGGAGACGGTGAGGACGGCGATGTTGACCGGGATGACGGCGCGGCTTTCGTCGATGCGGGACATGGCGGCTCAGACCTCGAACCAGTTTGCGGTGGGGCCGAGATTATGCACCGCGGTGGCGCCGATAAAGCCCGATTCGCCCCAAGCGTCGTGGATATGCAGAGCTTCGGCTGCGCCCGCTCGATCGCGGCGCGGACCGCGGTGGAGCCCACGGAGACACCCGCGCCGCGGAGGTCTGGTCGGCCACCCCCTTGGGCGGCGAGTGGCTGACCATGATGTCGGCGCCGTCGAGCCCGGTCAGCATCGACTCGGCTTGCGCTTCGGTCAGGTCGCAGGACCAGTCGCCGAAGGGCGTCGTCGGCACCCCGTAGCCGAGGCCGAAGATGGTCAACCCGGCAGCGCGGGTCGCGCCCCCATGCAGCACGGTGGCACCGGTGGCGGCGCCGAGCTCGCGCGCGCTCTCGGCGTTGCCGGGGACGTAGACCGCCTTCGCCTCCACCGCCCGCAGCATGTCCATCGCCTCGGCGAGGCCTTGCCGCACCCGGCAGAAGTCGCCGGCGCCGATGACGAGGTCGGCCTCCGCCGCGGCGGCGCAGATGGCCTCGGCGCAAGTGCGGGAGAGGTGCATGTCGGAGAAGGCGAGGATGCGGGTCATGTCAGCCCAGCTCCGGTTCGGCGCCGTCCAGCGCCGCGCGCAAGGCCAGCAGATCGCGCCAGGCGAGGCGCTTGTCGGCGGGCTGGCGCAACAGATAAGCGGGGTGGAAGCTCGGCAGCAAGGGCACCCCGGTAGCCGGGTGGCGGACCCAGCGGCCGCGCGTGCGCTTGATGCCGGTGGTGGTGTCGAGCAGGGTCTTGGTCGGGGTGTTGCCGACCGAGAAGATGAAGTCCGGTTTCGCCAGCTCGATATGGCGTTCGATGAAGGGGAGGAACAGGGTGACCTCCTCCTGGGTGGGTGCCCGGTTACCCGGCGGCCGCCAAGGCAGGATGTTGGTGATATAGGCGGCGTCCTCCGGCGCCGGGGCGGTGCGCGCCAGCCCGATAGCGGCGAGCATCCGGTCGAGGAGCTGCCCGGCGCGACCGACGAAGGGTTTGCCGATCCGGTCCTCGTCGCCGCCGGGGGCCTCGCCGATCACCATCACCCGCGCGCCAGGCAGCCCATCGGCGAAGACGAAGTTGCGGGCGCCCTTCTTCAGCGGCGAGCCCTTGTAGGTGCGCATTACCTCGGCCAGCTCATCCAGTGTGGTGGCGGATCGGGCGAGGGTGCGCGGGGTCTCCCCATCGGCAGGCGCATCGGGTTCAGGCCGAGCGACCGCCGCCGCCGGTGCGGCCCGGTCCGGCCCGCGCGCGGTTGTTGGCGTGCGTTCCTGCGGCATCGCCGATTCGGCGAAACGGTCGAGCGGCACCTCGCCGATCGCCTCGTCGGCGCCGAGTTCGAGCTGCCAGGCAAGGGCGTCCAGCAGGTCGCGGGTGAGGTCAGGCGAGTCCGTCATGGGGCGAGGATAATGCGGTTTGCCGGCGGAGGGAAATGGGCGTCAATGCGCTTCGGTAGCTTCACTCGTCACGGGGGTACCGGAACCGCGGCCAGCTGCAGGAATAGTCCCAGTCGAGCTCCACATCCGGCGGGACCAGTAGCGCCGCATAGTCGGAACTACTCTTCGCTTTGCAGTTCTCCTCGGTGATCCGGATCGGGCCGAGCACCGTGAACAGCTTGCTCGAATATCGCCTCTCGACGCAGTTCCGGATGTCCCACTCCCACTGCAGGTCCTCGCCCTCTCGCAGCGCCAGGGCCAGCCGCCGGCCGCAAAGATATTCGATGACGTCGCGGCTGGTTCGTTCCGCGTAGCCGCGCTCCACCAGCCACTCCATGGCGGCGACGTTGGTAAGTCCTTCCGGCACCGCCATTGGCTCGGCATCCGGCCCGACCGTTGTGATTGTTGGCGGCCTGTTCGCGGCTAGCCAGTCGCGGCCCCGCTGCCGGACTGCCTCGTATTTCTCGATCGCCTGGCGGGAGACCTCAGCGCGGCCATCGATCCAGCCCGGGTAGGACACGATTGGAATACCTGCGCGGACGGCGGAAGCGGGAGGTGACGGGCACGCCTTCTGGCACGCCGACGACGAAGTTCTCTACATAGCCCATCAGATGGACCGCGCCGAGCCTCGCTCCTCTTGAAAGATGAAGCCGCCAAATGATGGAGTGATATCCCTTCAGGATCAGCAATACTGGCGCATCGGTCTCTTCAACATAGACGTCGACATAGACCGAAAGCTCGCCCTCTCTGATATCCTTGCCACCGCCGCGTCCCCTGCCCGCAGCGATGACATGTGCCTGCGCCCCCTCGACCGCCGCCGCGGGTGGGAAGCAGAGCGGGGTGCCGTCGGGCGCACGGAGCCGCCGCGCAGCCATCTCGGCGCGCGCCTGCTCCAGCAACTGCGCCAAGTTTGCCTGCGCAGCGCTCTTGGCGGGCAGAGGGAAAGCCACCCACAGCAACAATGCAGCGATGAGAAGCAAAACACATCGGGCGATCAGCCCAGCGATGCGGTCAAATGAATCGATCATGCGAGCGATGATAAGGCAGTTTGCCCGCGAAGGGGAGCAGCGGATGACCTTCATCACGCTTCCGAGAAACGGCTGCGCCGCCTCAAGGCTGCTTCCCTGTCGACCGTTCCGCCGGGCAGCGCCCGCCCCGCCCGACAGGGCAGGCGCAGCCCTCATTTCTCCATTCACGAGCGCCGCCCTAGCTCCCCTCGCGCGGGTCGATCGGGCCTAGGTCGAGGGCCAGCTCCGCCTCCAGCGCGGCGGCGTAGGCGAGCAGCGGGGCCTCGGAGCGCAGCGGGCCGACCATCTGCAGGCCCACCGGCAACCCGTCGGCGGTGAAGCCGCAGGGCAAGGAGAGGGCCGGGGCCGAGGTCAGGGTCACCGCGAAGGCGATCGCCAGCCAGTCGATGTAGGTCTCGAACTTCACCCCGGCGCATTCCGTCACCGTCCGGTTCTCGACCGGGTAGGGTGGCACGATGGTGGCCGGCGAGAGCAGCAGGTCATAGGTGTCGAAGAACGCCGCCAGATTGGCGACCAGCCGGCTGCGCAGCCGGTTGGCCCGCGCGACCTCCTCGCCGGTGATCTTCATCCCCTTCTCGATGTTCCACACCACGTCGGGCTTCAGCTTGTCGCGCTGGTTCTCGTATTCGTGGGCGAGGCCGGTGACGAAGGCGATGGCGCGCAGGGTCCGGAACGCCTCGTGGGCGCCGGTGAAGTCGGGATGGGCCTCCTCGACCACCACCCCCATCGCGTTGAGGCGCCGCGCCGCCGCCTCGCAGATGGCGGCGACCTGGGGATCGACCGGGGTGATGCCGAAATCGCGCGAGAAGGCGACCCGGCGCGGCAGGCGCGGAGCCTCGGCGCTGGCAAGGAAGCCGCTGTTCCTAGGCTGGGCCTTGGGGTCGCGCCGGTGGGGGCCGGCCAAGGCGTAGAGGAAGAGGCCGAGATCGCCGACGTTGCGGGCCATCGGGCCGAGGACAGAGAGGGGCTCGAAGGGATCGGAATCCGGCCCCTTCGGTACCCGGCCGGGGGCGGGGCGCATCCCGACCACTCCGCAGAAGCTGGCCGGGTTCCGCAAGCTGCCGCCCATGTCGGAGCCCTGCGCCACCCAGGCCTGGCCGGAGACCATCGCCGCCGCGGCGCCGCCCGAGGAGCCGGCGACCGAGCGGCTGAGGTTCCACGGGTTGCGGGTGCGGCCGAAGACCTCGTTGAAGGTCGAGGCACCGGCGCCGAATTCGGGGGTGTTGGACTTCGCGTAGACCACCCCGCCGCGTTCTTCGATCCGCTCGACGACATAGTCCGAGGTCTCCGGAATGCGGTCGGCATAGATCGGCGAGCCCTCGGTCGAGCGCACGCCTTCGACCAACTCCAAGTCCTTGATCGGCACCGGCAGGCCGCCGAGGACGCCGCGCTCGAGCGCCGGCCGGGCGGCGATCTCGGCCGCATGGGCACGGGCGCGGTCGAAACAGAGGGTGGGCAGAGCGTTGATGGCCCCGTCGACCGCCGCAACACGGGCCTCCAGCGCATCCAGCACCTCCGCATGGGTGATCTCGCTTGCATCCAGCCGGGCTACCACCTCGCGGGCGGTCATGGCGATCAGTTCTTGCATTGCCTGTTTTTCCTCTGCTCGGCGGCTTCCACCGTCGCTACACGGTGACGCAACCGCCCGTCCCGGCGGTGCGTATTCGTTGACGCAGCACAAGAGCGCGGGATAGTTTTTGGCGCAAGTGCGAAATGCTGGGCTGGCCTGCGACCGGTCGCCCACCAACCGAGGAAAGAGCCATGAGCGAGCCAGAGACCACTGGGATTGAACGCGAGTCGATGGAATACGACGTGGTGATCGTCGGCGCCGGGCCGGCGGGGCTCTCGGCGGCGATCCGGTTGAAGCAGCTCGGCGGCGACGAGGTCTCGGTGGTGGTGCTGGAGAAGGGCTCGGAGGTCGGCGCCCATATCCTCTCCGGCGCGGTGCTCGACCCGATCGGGTTCAACGCCCTGATCCCGGACTGGAAGGAGAAGGGCGCGCCGCTCAACACCCCCGTGATCTCGGACCGGTTCCTGGTCATCGGCGAGCACGGGGCGTTGAAGCTGTGGAACTTCACCATGCCGCCGATCCTCTCGAACCACGGCACCTATATTGTCTCGATGGGCAATGTCTGCCGCTGGCTGGCGGAGCAGGCGGAGGAGATGGGTGTCGAGATCTTCCCCGGTATGGCCTGCTCGCAGCTGGTTTATGGCGATGCGGGCGAGGTCAAGGGCGTGGTCGCCGGCGAGTTCGGGCTCAAACCCGACGGCACGCCGGGAGATGCCTACGAGCCGGGGATGGAGCTGCACGGGAAGTATGTGTTCCTCGCCGAGGGGGTGCGCGGCTCGCTGTCGAAGCAGGTGATCGCCAAATACGGCCTCGATGCCGACGCGGACGTGGCGAAATACGGTCTCGGCATGAAGGAGCTATGGGAGGTCAAGCCGGAGAACCACCGGCCCGGCCAGGTCACCCACACCATGGGCTGGCCCTTGGGGCGCAATGCCGGCGGCGGCTCGTTCATATACCACATGGATAACAACCAGGTCTGCGTCGGCTTCGTGGTGCATCTGAACTACGCCAACCCGCACCTCTACCCCTACATGGAGTTCCAGTGCTTCAAGCACCACCCGGACATCGCCGAGGTGCTGGAGGGCGGCAAGCGGATCGCCTATGGCGCAAGGGCGATCAGCGAGGGCGGTTGGCAGTCGATCCCGAAGCTGTCCTTCCCGGGCGGCATCCTGCTCGGCTGCTCGGCCGGCTTGCTGAACGTCCCAAGGATCAAGGGCAACCACACCGCCATGCTGAGCGGCAAGGCGGCGGGGGAGGCGGCCTGGGAGGCGTTGCAGGCCGGGCGCGGCTCGGACGAGCTGACGGCCTATGAGGAGGAGGTCCGCACCGGCGCCATCGCCAAGGACCTGAAGCCGGTCAGGAACGTCAAGCCGCTGTGGTCGAAGTTCGGCCTGCTGACCTCGCTCGGCCTCGGCGGGCTCGACATGTGGGCGGCGAGCCTCTTTGGCTTCAACGTCTTCGGCACCGTCAAGCACGGCAAGACCGACGCCGCCTCGACCGGCAAGGCCTCCGCGTACCCACCGATCGAGTACCCGAAGCCGGACGGGGTGTTGAGCTTCGACCGGCTGACCAATGTCAGCTTCTCCTTCACCAACCACGAGGAGAGCCAGCCCTGCCATCTGAAGCTGACCGACGAGGGCATCCCGATCGGCACCAACCTGCCCGAATTCGCCGAGCCGGCGCAGCGCTACTGCCCGGCCGGGGTCTACGAGGTGGTGCGCGACGACGACGGCTCGAACCCGCGGCTCCTGATCAACTTCCAGAACTGCGTCCACTGCAAGACCTGCGACATCAAGGATCCGAGCCAGAACATCACCTGGTGCACCCCGCAGGGGGGCGACGGGCCGAACTATTCGAACATGTGAGCCCGCCGAGGTCCCGGGCTTGACCCGGGACCTCGGGACACCCGCGAGGTGCACACGACGTTAAGTCGTTGGTCTGTCATCGAAATTGATTCGAGCGATTGGCCTCGCTCGGTCTCTGCGCCGTCGGCCGCCGGGACCGACCCGCGGCGGGCGCAGATTCCACGTTGCATGGCCGTGGAATTTGCTTATACGGATCAGGAAAATCGAATATGTGAAGGACCCACCCACCATGAAAGCCTTGATCCTCGCCCTGGCCGCCGCAGCCGTTGCCCTGCCAGCCGCCGCCGCAGACCCCGAGAAGCTGCATATGCGCAAGGACGAGATGTCCATCACCGTCGAGACCGACGATGGCCCGGTCGAGATCACCCGGGTGATGACCGACTGCGCCCTCAACAAGGGCTGGCTGCAGCCGCTGGTTCCGGTCGAGGGCGCCCATCCGGCGACCGAGATCGAGGTGCTCGAGGCGCTGAACGACCCGGACTTCGTGGTCGTCGACATGCGCACCGTCGAGTGGCGGGCAGAGGCGACGATCCCCGGCTCGATCCATATCCCCTACACCCAGGTGGCGGGCAGACTGGACGAGCTCGGCTGCAGCAAGACCGACGCTGGCTGGGACTGCGCCAACGCCGTCAAGGTCGTCGGCTTCTGCAACGGCCAGGTCTGCCCGCAGAGCCCGATCGCGATGAAGGCGATGCACCGCGAGGGCTTCCCGGCGGACAGGATCTACTACTACCGCGGCGGCATGCTCGACTGGCATGCGCTGGGCCTGACCACGGTCGAAGGGATGTTCTGACCGCCGGGGCCTGCACCGGGTGGCCTTGCGCCGGGAGGAGCTTTGCGCAAGGGTCGCGATGGCGGCGTCGAAGAGCCGCCCAATGGCGGGACCGGCGGAGGAGGCATGTCATGGACATCGACGCCATCGCCGTGGAAGACCTTGCGGCGCTCGACGGGCAGGAGCGGATCGAGCCCTTCACCGGCCGCCTCCCCGGCTTCGACCTCGCCGCCGCCTACCAAGTGACGGCCGTCCACCGGCGGTTGCGCATCGCGCGGGGCGAGCGGGTGGTGGGGCGCAAGCTCGGCTTCACCAACCGCAAGCTCTGGGCCGAGTACGACGTCCACGCGCCGATCTGGGGCGACCTCTACGACACGACCGTGCATGAGATCGCCACCGCGGGAGCCGAATTCGACCTCGCCGGTCTGGCGGCGCCGAAGATCGAGCCGGAGATCGCCTTCGGCCTCGGCCGGGCGCCGGAGCCGGGGATGGACGAGGCCCAGCTCATGGCCTGCATCGGCTGGGTCGCGCACGGCATCGAGATGGTGCAGTCGCTCTACCCGGGCTGGGCGTTTCAGCCGCCGGACACGGTGGTCGCTGCGGCCCTGCACGGCGCCTATCTGATCGGCCCGCGCCGCGAATTGGCCGCGGGAGAGCGCGGCGAATGGCAGGCGCGGCTGGCGGACTTCTCGCTGACCCTCCTGCGCAATGGCGCCGCCACCGACCGCGGCCATGCGACGGATGTGCTCGGCAGCCCGCTGACCGTGCTCGGCCATCTGGTGGCGCTGCTGGCGGAGGACCCGGACAACCCGCCCCTGGCGGCGGGCGAGTTCGTCACCACCGGCTCGGTCACCCGGGCACTCGACATCGCGCCCGGCGAGACCTGGGAGACCCGGCCCGAGGGGCTCGATCTGCCTGGGCTCTCGGTCCGGTTCTCCTGAACCCAGCCGGCCGTCGCAGCAAGGGTGCCGGTGATAGGAAGCCGACGATGATCACGCCGAGGGGAACCGGACCATGATCAAGGGCGCGCTGGCCGACCACCCGCTGCGCTATGCGCTGACCAACGAGCTCCATGCCCGGCCCTTCGTCGAGCTCGACGCGCCGGGCCGGGTGCTGTTCCTGGCGATCAAGCAGCCGAAGGGCGCCGCCGAGCGCGATCCGGCAGCGGACTTCGCCCATCTGACCGCCTTCATCAATCTCCACGGCGGCGCTCACCCCTCGCCCGGCGCCAGCCATTACTTGGCCGAGTTCGGGCGGTTCCGGCTGAAATGGGAGCGCCATACCGAGTTCGTGTCCTACACGCTCTATGAGGCGGGGCCGGCCGGAAAGCTGTTCCAGGCGGACCTGACCGGGCACCTCCCCGACGACTGGCTCGCCGCCGCGCCCGGCAAGGTGATCGCCGCGATCCAGGTCGAGCTGCTGCGCACCGACGGCTTGGGCGCGGCCGAGGCGTTGCTCGAGCAGAAGATCCTGCCGGAGCTGACCGGCGAGAGCCTGACCTCTGCCCGGGTGCTCGACGGCAACGCCCTGGCGACCGGCGACTTCCGCCTCCACGAGGGCGGCTTCACCCGCTTCGCCATCATCGTTCACGGGCCGGTCGGGCCAAGGCGCATCGGCCGCACGGCGCAACGGCTGATCGAGATCGAGAGCTACCGGACCCTTGCTATGCTGGCGCTGCCGCTGGCGCGCGAGACCGGGCGGCGGCTGAACGAGATCGAACGTGAGCTTGGCGAGCTGATCACCCACGTGGCGCGCGATCCCGGCGATACGACGCCGCCAGGCGATGCCGAGATCCTGCACGATCTGACTGCGCTCTCGGCCGAGATCGAGTCACTCTCCGCCGCGGCAGCCTTCCGCTTCGGCGCCGGCGGCGCCTATGAGACGATCGTCGCCCAGCGCATCGGCATGTTGCGCGAGGAGCGGCTGGGGGGGGCGCCAGCTGTTCTCCGAATTCATGGTCCGCCGTTTCGACCCGGCGATGCGCACCTGCCACGCCACCGAGCGGCGGCTGTCGGAGCTGGCGACGCGGGCCAGCCGCATCGCCGAGCTGCTGCGCACCCGGGTCAACGTCACGGTCGAGGCGCAGAACCAGGAGCTGCTGGCGTCGATGAACCGCCGCGCCGCGTTGCAGCTGCGCCTGCAGGAGACGGTGGAAGGGCTCTCGGTGGTGGCGATCAGCTACTACGCAGTCAGCCTCGCGGCCTATCTGCTGGCGCCATTCGCCAAGGCGGCGAGGATCGACAAGTCGACCCTGACCGCGGCGGCGGTGATCCCGGTGGTGGCGGCGGTCTGGTGGATGGCCCGACGCATGAGCCAGCGGCTCGGCGGCGGCGCGAAATAGGCGCATCCCGTTGGAGTCGCATTTGCGATTGACGTGGCCCTGGGATCGGGGGGCTCCCTGTCCTACCTGATCGGCCCCCGGTTCACCCCCACCTGCCCGCCGATCTGCCCGCCGACTTGCCCCCTGTGCAGCAGCACGTGGTCGAGCAGCACGCAGGCCACCATCGCCTCGCCAACCGGCACGGCGCGGATGCCGACGCAGGGGTCGTGGCGGCCGCGGGTCACGATCTCGGTCTCGTTGCCCGCCTTGTCGATGGTCCGGCGCGGCGTCAGGATCGACGACGTCGGCTTGACCGCGAAGCGCACCACCACGTCCTGGCCCGACGAGATGCCGCCCAAGATACCGCCGGCATGGTTCGAGAGAAACCGCGGGCCGTCGTCGCCCATCCGGATCTCGTCTGCGTTCTCCTCGCCGGTGAGGGCCGCAGCGGCGAAGCCGTCGCCGATCTCGACCCCCTTGACCGCGTTGATCGACATGCAGGCCGCCGCCAGATCGGTGTCGAGCTTGCCGTAGACCGGCGCGCCCAATCCCGCCGGCACCCCGCGCGCCACCACTTCGACCACCGCACCGACCGAGTTGCCGGCCTTGCGCAAGCCATCGAGATACCCCGCCCACTCCGCCGCCGCCTGCGCGTCGGGGGTCCAGAACGGATTCCTCTCGACCTCCTCCCAGTCCCACCTGTCGCGGTCTATGCCATGCGGCCCCATCTGCACCATCGCCCCGGCGATGCTCAAGCCGGGCAGCAACTGGCCGAGCGCGGCGCGCGCCACGCCGCCCGCCGACATCCGCGCAGCGGTCTCGCGGGCCGAGGACCGGCCGCCGCCGCGGTAATCGCGAATGCCGTACTTGACCCAGTAGGTGTAGTCCGCATGGCCGGGGCGGAACGTCTCGGCGATCTCGCCGTAGTCCTTCGAGCGCTGATCGGCGTTGCGGATCATCAGCTGGATCGGATGGCCGGTGGTTCGGCCCTCGAACACGCCGGAGAGAATCTCGACCGCGTCCGGCTCGCGCCGCTGGGTGGTGTAGCGGCTGGTTCCGGGGCGGCGCCGGTCGAGCCAATGCTGCAGCATCGCCGGCTCCAGCGGCACCCCCGGCGGGCAGCCGTCGACCGTGGCGCCGAGCGCCGGCCCGTGGCTCTCGCCCCAGGTGGTGACGCGGAACAGGTGGCCGAAGCTGTTGAGCGACATCTGAGAACCCTCTCCACCGCCCTCATAGCGCCAAGCGGGGCAAAGCGAAACCCCGCAAGGGGCGGAGGCTCTTGCCCCTGACGAGCGGTGGGATGTCGAGCCGCCGCTGTCGATTGATCTTGATTAAGGCTATTCGCGGAGTCCCGTGTATAGTCGGCAGATCGACGATCGACTTCGTTCGCCGGGCGAACGGCGCAGTTCTCCGGCGGGCGGGCGAAGAAGGCGAGGGCCCCGGGCGCATGAACATCCACCAACCCACCGCCGCCGGTGCTGCCGGTCACGCGCTTCCCGGCTGGCTGCAGGAGCTGCGCATCGGGCTGCCGATCCGGTCGCAGTTCGTGGTCTCCGGAAACCTGCGCGACATCTTCCCGGTCCGGCGTGGCCGCGGTCTGACCTTCCTCCCGACCGATCAGGCGCTTTGGAGCGTGCTCCAGGCGCGCGGCTATGTCGGCCTGCTGAAATACGACGCGGTCGACGGGGTGAAGCTTCACCACGAATGCCCGTCCGAGCTGATCGGGCCGCTGCGCCAGGCGGGGATCGACCCGGCGAATGCCGGGCACGATCTCGACGCGCTGGCCGAGCTGCTGCGGAAGGTGGCATCGAACGCCCGGATGCCGATGGCGTTCCTGCTCGACTATGCGTCGCAGCTCTTCGGCGAGACGGAGGAGTTCGCGCGGGCCGAAGGCATCGGCCTTGCCCGGGTCTCCGATGCCATCCGCGCCTACAAGAACGGCACCCCGAGCAACCCATGGAAATCGCAGGTCATGCGGGCGCGCATCGCGGAAGGCGAGAAGCTGCTGACCAACCGCGTCAAGGGCCAGGAGCACGCGGTGCGCAAGGCGCTCGACATCCTGATCCGCTCGGTCATGGGGCTCAGCGGCGCGCAGATGTCGAGCCGCCGCGGCCGGCCGCGCGGGGTGATGTTCTTCGCCGGCCCGACCGGTGTCGGCAAGACCGAGCTGGCTAAATCGATCACCGAGCTCCTGTTCGGCGACGAGGCGGCCTATCACCGCTTCGACATGAGCGAGTTCAGCTCGGAGAACTCGGAGTCGCGCCTAGTCGGGGCGCCGCCGGGCTATGTCGGCCATGACGAAGGCGGCGAGCTGGTCAACGCCGCGTGCGCGCCCGTTCAACGTGTTCCTGTTCGACGAGATCAAAAAGGCGCACCCGCGGATCCTGGACAAGTTCCTGCAGATCATCGACGAGGGACGACTGACCGACGGGCGCGGCGAGACGGTCCATTTCTCCGAGTCGATCATCATCTTCACCTCGAACGTCGGCATCCTGGGCGACGACAAATCCATGAACATGAGCCTCAACATCCTGCCGTCGGACACCTACGAGGAGGTCGAGCACAAGATCGTCGACGCCATCCGGCAGTATTTCCGCTACGAGCTCCGGCGGCCGGAACTGATCAACCGGATCGGCCAGAACATCGTCGTGTTCGAGTTCATCCGCACCCACAGCTCGGTTCTGATCCTTGAGAACATGGTCCGGAAGGTCGTCACCGCGGTGCGCGACGAGCACGGGATCGAGGTCCGCTTCTCCGATCATGCGATGCGCCGGCTGGAGGAGCTCTGCACCTACGACCTGTTCGACGGCGGCCGCGGGATCGGCAACCGGCTGGAGACCGTACTGGTCAATCCGCTCGCCCGGCTGCTGTTCCAGATGGGCGAGAACCCGTCCGGCGAAGTGGTGATCTCCGAGATCGAGGAACTCAACGGTAAGTTCAGGCTGAAGGCCGCCACGCTGGCAGCCGAGACGAAGCGCACGTCCGGCACCGGCCATCGCTGACCGCCCCGAACCCCCGGTTTCCGGCCCGCACAACGAAAGACCCCCGCCGGTCGCCGGCGGGGGCATTCGTTCGGCGCTGCGCCGGAGATCACTCCTTGCGCTTGATCGGGGCCCAGAGCGCCTTGTTGGGGAAGTAGAGCAGCACCGTCAGGAAGCCGAGGAACAGGATGTTGCGGAAGCCCGACTGCTTGCGCTCCACCATATGCGGCTCGGCCGCCCACATCAGGAAGGCGGAGACATCCTCGGCCATCTCCTCGACGCTGGGCTCGTGCGCCTCGCCAGCGTGGCCCTCGTCGCCATGGGTGACATACTCCACCAGCCCCTCGTCCAGCGGCGGCGCCATCGAGATCTTACCGCCGGGGAAGGCGTGGTTCTCGTAGAGGATCGACCCGGCCTCCTCGATCTCCTCGCCGGTGTAGCCAATCAGCACCGAGTAGATGTACTCCGGCCCGCCGATGCCGTTGAACAGCTGGTTCAGCCCGAGCCCGTAGGGACCGTGGAAGCCCGCCCGGGCCTTCGCCAAGACGCTGAGGTCGGGAGCCCCGGCGCCGGTGTTGGCGGGGAAGTTGTCGGACGGTTTGGCCGTGCGGGTGTCGCCGGGCTCGCCCTCCTCGTCCACCACCTCGTAGAGCGCGGCGATCGCCTTGACCTGCTCCTCCGGGAAGGCGGGGCCGGTCTCCCAGCCCAGCGACCGGAACGAGACGTACTGCATCCCGTGGCAAGCGGAGCAGACCTCGTGGAACACCTGGAAGCCGCGCTGCAGCTGGTGCGTGTCGAAGGTGCCGAACGGGCCCTCGTAGCTGAAGGCCACGTTCTCGATATGCTGATCGCCGCCACCGGCGGCCACCGCCGCGCCGGGAACGATCATTGCGGCCGCCATCAGGGCGAAGATGATGCGGGTCTTGATCATCGTCATTCTCCTCGCCTCTCGATCACTCGGCCGTCGTCGCGGCCGATTTCGGCGGATAGTGGGCGTCGAAATCCGCTTCGATCGTCTCGGGTTGTGGCGATGGTTTCTCGGTCAGCCCCAGGATCGGCAGGATCACCAGGAAGTAGGCGAACCAGTAAATCGTTCCCAAGAGCGAGATCAGAGGCACGAGGCCCTCGGCCGGCTGGCCGCCGCACCACATCAGCACTAGGAAATCGAGGGCCAGCAGCCAGAACCACCACTTGAAGCGCGGCCGGAAGCGGCCCGAACGCACCCGGCTGGTGTCCAGCCACGGCGCCAGCGCCAGCACCACCAGCGAGCCGAACATCGCCAGCACGCCGCCGAGCTTGGAGTCGATGAACAGGATGTCGAAGGTGATCGCCCGCAGGATCGCGTAGAACGGCAGGAAGTACCACTCGGGCACGATATGCGCCGGCGTCACCAGCGGGTTCGCCTCGATGTAGTTGTCCGGGTGGCCCAGATAGTCGGGCATGAACCAGACGAAGATGGCGAAGATGGTGAGGATCAAGCTGAGCGCGTAGAAGTCCTTGATCACGTAGTAGGGCCAGAACGGCACCGTGTCCTTCTTCGCCACATCGAGCGAGTCGCGCCGCACCTCGACCCCGGTCGGGTTCGAGTTGCCGGTGGTGTGGAAGGACCAGATGTGCACCATGACCAGCCCGGCGATCACGAAGGGCAGCAGGTAGTGCAGCGAGAAGAACCGCTGCAGGGTCGGGTTCTCCACCGCGAAGCCGCCCAACATCCATTCGACGATCGATTCGCCGACCAGTGGGATGGCCGAGAACAGGCTGGTGATCACCGTGGCGCCCCAGAACGACATCTGGCCCCAGGGCAGCACGTAGCCCAGGAAGGCGGTCGCCATCATGCACAGATAGATCAGCATGCCGATGATCCAAGTGACCTCGCGCGGGGACTTGTAGGAGCCGTAGTAGAGCCCACGGAAGATGTGCAGATAGACCGCGAAGAAGAACAGCGAGCCGCCGTTGGCGTGCAGGTCGTGCAGCAGTCCGCCGCCGATGACGTCGCGGTCGATGTGCTGGATCGAGGCGAACGCGTGCTCGACATGCGGGGTGTAGTGCATGACCAGCACGATGCCGGTGGCGATCTGCAGCGCCAGGCAGAAAGCCAGGACGATGCCCCAGATCCACCACCAGTTCAGGTTCTTGGGCGTTGGGATCGTCATCGTCGCGTAGATCAGGCCGACGATGGGAAGACGACTGTCGAGCCAGCGCTCGAAGCCGGTCTTCGGGGTGTAGTGTTCGTGCGGGATGCCGCTCATTGGTCCCTCCCTCAGCCCAGCTTGATGACAGTGTCGGAGACGAACGCCACCTGCGGTACGGGCAGGTTGTCGGGCGCCGGGCCCTTCCGGATGCGCCCCGAGGTGTCATAGTGCGAGCCGTGGCAGGGGCAGAACCAGCCATCGTACTCGCCGGCGCGGTTGCCGAGCGGCACGCAGCCGAGATGGGTGCAGACACCGATCATCACCAGCCACTCCCCTGCCTCGTCGAGGCTGCGGTTCTCGTCGGCAGCGTCGGCGCCGGGCTTGTTGAAGTTCCCCGCGGTCTGGTCCTTCAGGTCGTCGAGGCTGACGGCGCGCGCCGCTTCGATCTCCTCCGCCGTGCGCCGGCGGATGAAGACCGGTTTGCCGCGCCACTTGACGGTGAGTTGGGTGCCGGGCTCGATGCCGCCGATGTCGACCTCGATCGAGGCCAGCGCCAGCACGTCGGCCGACGGGTTCATCTGGTCGATCAGCGGCCAGACGGCGGCGCCGGCCGCCACTGCACCTGCGGCACCAGTGGCAACGTAGAGAAAGTCGCGCCGACTCGCGTCGCCGTGGCCTTCCGGATGGCTATCTGCGTGAGACACGTCTGTCTTCCCCTTTTTCAGGCCCCTCCGGGGCAGAAACTGGAAACTGCGGGATCTATCCAGCGAATCCCCATCCCGGTACAATATGTTCTACCTATCCCCAGCATGGGGGATGGTCCAGCGGACAACGCGCCGCACATTCCGCTCGAACGGGGGGCTTTTTGCAGAACGCGGGGCCGATGCGCAAGCATGATGATGCGCAAATCCATCTGGCGATGTATCAGCCGGACATCGCGCCCAATGTCGGGGCAATGCTGCGGCTCGGCGCCTGCCTTGGCGTGCCGGTGCATGTGATCGAGCCCTGCGGCTTCCCGTTCTCGCCCCATGCCTAGCGGCGGCAGGCGATGGACTACGCCGATCTGGCCGAGCTGCACCGGCATGATTCGTGGAAGCGTTTCCTGGCCGAGCGCCCACCGGGGCGGCTGCTGGCGATGACCACCAAGGGCGCGACGAGCCTGTGGGAATTCCGCTTCCGCCCCGGGGATATGCTGCTGATGGGCCGCGAGAGCGCCGGCCTGCCCGCGGAGGTGCACGCTGCGGCCGACGCCCGGCTGGTGATCCCGCTGCGCCCCGGGGCGCGGTCGCTGAACGTCGCCATGGCGGCAGCGATCGCGGTGGCCGAGGCGGGGCGGCAGCGCGGGCTTGCCTGAGCCCGCTCAGGCGCTCCCTGCCGAGGCCGGCCGGCGGAAGGTGTAGACCCGCGCCGGCGGCAGGTTGCAGAGAATCCAGCGCGAGGCATCCCACTCCAGCCTCAACCCCTCGCGCACCGGGCGGTCCACCGGCGGGCGCCAGCCGTGATAGGTGAACTGGACGAAGATCCCGCCCGGACGGATCAGCCGGAACGCACCCTCGACGATCTGGCGCTGCACCGGCGTCGGAAACGACAACAGCGGCAGGCCGCTGATCACCGCGCCCACCTCCTCCAGAGGCGCCTTCTCGACCTCCCTGGCGTCGAGCCGCAGCACCTGCACGCCCGGGAACCGCAGCCGCAGCAGGTTGGCGAACGCCCGGTTGGTCTCGAACAGGGCGAGCCGCTCCGGCGCCACGCCGCGGGCGAGGATCGCCTCGGTGATCTTGCCGGTGCCGCTGCCGAGCTCGACCACGGCGCCGGTCTCGGGGCCCAGACCCGCGGTCATCGCCCGGGCGAGCGCGGCCGAGGAGGGCGACACCGCCGCGACCCGCCCCGGTCGTTGCAGCATCTGGCCGAGAAACAGGCCGATATAATTTCTCGCCCGGTCGTGGGGGTGGCGGGGGTGTGTGGCGGTCTTCATGCAATCCTCTGCGCCTTGGTCCGGCGCCGCGGGACTCGCACGGCGCCGGATCGAATGCTGTCGATCAAAGAAGCTGCGATGTCATTGGAAATAGGAAGCCGCTCGGAGTGCCGCAAGAACGCCCCCCGCAGCCGCGCCGTGAGGAGAGCCCGCCCTACTCCGCCGCCTCCCAGCCGATGAAGCCACCCGACTGGTGCGCCCAGAGGCGGGCGTAGAGCCCGTTCGCAGCCAGCAGTTCGGCATGGCTGCCCTGCTCGACCACTCGCCCGGCGTCGAGTACCACGATCCGGTCAAGGCTCTGGATTGTGCTCAGGCGATGGGCGATGGCGATCACCGTCTTGCCCGCCATCAGCTCCTCCAGCGACTCCCGGATCGCCGCCTCGATCTCCGAATCGAGCGCCGAGGTCGCCTCGTCGAGGATCAGGATCGGCGAATCCTTCAGCACCGCCCGGGCCAGCGCCACCCGCTGGCGCTGGCCGCCGGAGAGCCGCACGCCGCGCTCGCCGACATGGGCGTCCATGCCGCGCCGGCCGAGTTGGTCGACGAGGCCGGGGATGAACTCGTCCGCATGCACCTTGCGCGCCGCCTCCCAAAGCGCTTCCTCGCTGGCCTCGGGGCGGCCGTAGAGGATGTTGTCGCGGATCGAGTGGTGCAAGAGCGCCGTGTCCTAGGTCACCATCGCGATGCGGGCACGCACGCTCTCCTGCTGGCAATCGGCGAGGTCCTGGCCGTCGATCAGCACCCGCCCCTCGTCGGGGTCGAAGAACCTGAGCGCGAGGTTAACCATGGTCGACTTGCCGGCGCCGGAGGGGCCGACCAGCCCGACCCGCTCGCCGCCGCGGATCGTCAGGTCGATCTCCTACACCCCGCCACCGCCGCCGCGGCCGTAGAGGTGGGTGACGTGCTCGAACCGGACCGCACCCTCGGTGAGCGCCAGCGGCTGGGCGTCGGGCCGATCCTTGAGCCGCAAGGGCTGGGACATGGTCTCCATGCCCTCCTGCACCGTGCCGATGTTCTGAAAGAGGGTGGTCAGCGACCACATGATCCAATCGACCATTCCGTTCAGCCGCATCACCAGAGCCGCCGCCGCCACCGCGCCGACGCTGATCGCCCCGAGGCTCCACAGCCAGACCGCGTGGCCGACCACCCCGCCGATCAGCGCCACCGAGAGCCCCGCCAAGGCGATGGTCGGCCAGGTGTAGAGCCGCAGCTGACCGGCGAAGGTCCAGCGGAAATCCTCCATCGCGTCGCGGGCATAGGTCTCCTCGCGCTCGGCATGGGCGAACAGCTTGACGGTCTGGATGTTGGTGTAGCTGTCGACGATGCGCCCGGCGAGCCGCGAGCGGGCCTCGGCCACCTCCTTGCCGCGCCGGGTGATCGCCGGTACGAATCCGACGGCGACGGCCACGAACCCCGCGAACCACAGCCCCAGCGGCAGCAGGAGCCGGACGTCGGTCTCGGCCAGCACTGCGGCGGCGCCCATGAGATAGACCAGCGCGTACCACATCTCCTGCGCCATCTGGTGCACCGAGTCGTTCAGCGCCGGGGCGAGCTGCACCTGCTTGTTGGCGATCCGCCCGGCGAAGTCGTCGGCGAAAAAGCCCAGGGACTGCCGCAGCATCTTGCGGTGAGTGCGCCAGCGGATCAGCGCCCCCATCTGGGCATAGAACCCCTGGCTGGAGACCAGCGCCTCGGCGATCAGCACGAAGGGGCGGAAGACAAGCACGATGGCGATCATCGTCAGCAGCGCGCCGCGGTGCTCGGACCAGAGGGTCTCGGGCGTCGCCGCGCTCAGGATATCGACCAGTTGCCCGGCGAAGCGCAGCATCAGCGCCTCGAAGGCCGCGAACAGGAAACCCAGCAGCAACGTCGCCGCCAGCACCCAGCGCGCCGGGTACAGGAAGCGCCGGTAGAACGGGATCAGCCGGTCAGGCAACTCCGCCTGCTCGTCACAAGGTTGGTACGGGTCGATCAGGGTCTCGAAGAAACGGAACATCGGGTCAGGCATCCCCGCGGCGTCGGATCAGCCGCCGAGCCTAATGCCTGCGGGCGCGATGGCCCAGCCGTTATTCGGCAGCGGCGGGAATTTCGGCAGCCGCCGCGGCCGGGCACCGAAACGCGACGTCGGTCGGGACGAAGATCTCGCCGTCGGTGCAGTAGAGCCGGTTCGCCTCGACCTCCACCTCGAGCTCGCGCGGGACCCAGCGTTCCGGTCCGCTCGTTGGGCAGGACAGGGTGAAACGATGGCGCCCCGGGTTGGCCGGAGCGATTCGGATCCAGTCCGCCGGTTGCCGGATATCAAGCAGGCGTTCCGGCGGTCTGCCGTCGATTGCGGCGATCACGCAGCTGTCGAGTGCCCAGCCCTGGCGAGGGGTGGTGATGACGGCCCTGCCGGTCGTCGCAAAGTGATATGGCAGGGACTCGTTCGGCGCCATTCTGCGGGCGACACCGCGTGGCGGATCGACCGGCATCCGCTGTTTGCTTGCGATCTCGATCTCCTGTGGCTTGGGATCGAGCAGCAGGTCGCGCGCGATGGCGATGGCGAGCTGGTCCAGCATCTCGCCGATTGCCCCGCGCAGCTCGGCGCCGCCATCGGCGGTTAGGTCGAAATAGCCGCGGGGCTCGGAATCGTAGCGCCAGCGCATTGTCACCAGCTCGGCATCGCGCCGCGTCAGCCGGGCCTCGGCCACGGCCGTCAGCGTCAGCTCGGGGCTGTACCTGCCGGCGGCCGTCGCCATGTACTGCGCCTCAACGGCCAGCGACGCCGGTCGCATCGCTTCGGGGCACGGATCGTGACCCTCCGGGGCGATCGTGTCGGCACACCGCCAGCGGGCCGGGACGGCGGCGCGAAGCCGTTTCGCGACGCGCTCTCCAAGCGATGCGAACAGCGCCTCGTCGGCAGCGACATCGCGCAGCGCGGTGTCGGCAGCGGCGATTTTCTGTTCCGAATGCACCGAGCCAGCGCCAATTGCGGCCGCTACCGGCAGCTCCAGGATGAATATCGCGAGTGTCAATGGATCGCCTCCGGCGCCGCGCAACTCACCCACCCAGTCGCCCATCGCCGTCGTCGCGCCCTTGCCCTTGTCGTGAAGGATTCCGCCGGGCGGTGCCAAATGACTGTGATGGGCGCTCATCACCACGACGGCATCCGTGTCGGCATAGGCGGTCAGCTCGGCGGCAGGCAGGGTAATCCGTTCCGACGAGGAGCAGGCGGACACGAGCAGGGCAGCGATGACGGTCAGCCGCATTCCTGTGGCGGATGGTTTCTGGCCCATGGCATCCCTCGCGAATCACAATAGCGTCTGGTTCGAGCCGTCTCCCTCGACGGAGCGGAAATTCAAACCCCGACGGACGCACCGCCTTGCTGCTTGCCCTGGCGGCCGGATCAGGCATAACTCTGCCGGCCGTATACGGAGGAGACCCGATGACCGACGATTTCGCCGCACGAAAGGCCCGGGCCAGCGCCTGGTCCGCCGAGCTGCGCGACGCGATCTGCGCCGCCTTCGAGGCGCTGGAGGATGCGCAGGACACCGGCCCCCATGCCGCCCTGCCGCCGGGCCGGTTCGAGCGCAAGGAGACCCGGCGCGCCGGCGAGGGGGAAGGCGATCAGGGCGGCGGCGTGATGAGCGTGATGCGCGGCGGGCGTTGCTTCGAGAAGGTCTGGGTCAACATCTCCACCGTCTACGGGACGCTGGGCGAGCGGGCGCAGCGCTCGCTCACCACGCGCAAGGAGATCCCGGGCATGGCCGAAGACCCGCGCTTCTGGGCCTCCGGTATTTCGCTGGTGGCGCATATGCGCTCGCCCAGGTGCCCCGCCGTGCACATGAACACCCGGATGTTCTGGACCCCGGGCGCCTGGTGGTTCGGCGGCGGCGCCGATCTCAACCCGATGGTCGAGGTGCCCGAGGACACGGCGTTCTTCCACAACACGCTGAAGGCCGCCTGCGACCGGCACGACCCGGCCTACTACCCGCGCTTCAAGGCTTGGGCCGACGACTATTTCATGATCCGCCATTGGAACGAGCCGCGCGGGGTTGGCGACATCTTCTACGATGACCTCTGCACCGGCGACTGGGAGGCGGATTTCGCCTTCACCCAAGATGTCGGCCGCGCCTTCCTCGACGCCTTCCCGGCGATCACCCGGTGGCACATGCACGAGAGCTAGACCGAGGCCGAGCGGGAATGGCAACTGGTCAAGCGCGGCCGCTATGCCGAGTTCAACCTGGTCTACGACCGCGGCACCAAGTTCGGCCTGGAGACCGGACACAACCCGGAAGCGGTGCTGATGAGCCTGCCCCCGATGGCCAAGTGGCCGTGACGGCGCGCACCGGCCCGCTCAGTTGAACCAGACGAAATAGGTCATGAAGTCGCCGGCCATCATCTGGCCGATCGGCTCCCAGATCTCCTTGCCGGCGACCGGTCCATCCTCGATATAGGGCACCGCGGCCGATCCTTGGAGCCAGAGAACGATATCGAACAGCCGCGGCTCCTCGAACACCCGGCGCAGGTTGAAGCCCTGCTTCAGCCGCCAATGCGGTAGCAGCAACTCGCCGTCCAGCACCGCCTCGAAGGTGTCGAGGAACTGCAGCCAGCCCTGCACCGTCTCGGCGGTCACCTGCGCCGGGCGCCTCTCGCCGCTGGCGAGGCTCTGGTTCGGCGCCGGGATCCATTCGAGCTTGTCGTCGGTCTCGGCCAGGATGCGGCGCCAGCTCTCGCGGCTGGTGGCGATCACCGTCTTCAGATGGTCGCGCACCTTGACCATGCGCGCCGGCTCGGCCACTGGCCAGTGAAAGTCGTGTCTGCCTTGCGTGCTGATCGTCGCGCAAGTTTGTGGGAACATTTGGTGAACATGGTCTTTCGGGGAGGATCGAGATGGACGGGATGCGGTTCAGGAGCCTGTGCGCCAATGTGGATCGGTTGTCGGTGGTGCAGCTCCGGGAGCTGCGGCGCAAGCTTCGGGCGCTTGATGCACGCAGGGAGGTTCTTG
>Ga0209255_1000013_pt1 | contig 29428 bp, 25 predicted proteins | sample WorMetvaBAHAMAS2_FD_187394 | JGI IMG/M metagenome (GOLD analysis project Ga0209255, IMG submission 187394) | Marine gutless worms symbiont microbial communities from Max Planck institute for Marine Microbiology, Germany - Olavius vacuus... | ecosystem: Host-associated > Annelida > Digestive...
AACCGCCGCCTCGCCCGAGACTTCGAGAACCTCGCCAGGACAGCCGCGACCCTGGTCCGCCTCGCCATGATCAAGATCATGCTAAGGCGCTTGGCAAGAACGTGAACTTTGCGGACGGGCTCTTAGACTTCGCGGTATGGCTGTCGGTGCGGTGCGGCTGTTCCCGAATCGACCCCGGCGGCGCCCTCTGCCCGACATGAGGCTGCTCAGAGCCCGTGGATGATGTGGGGCCACGGGGTCACCTCGGTATCCGGGTCGACCGCAACCTCGATCAGCGCCGGGGCGTCGTCGGCAATCGCCTTCTCCAGCACCGGCTTGAAGGTCTCCGGGCTCGAGGCCCGGTAGCCAGCCACCCCCTGCGCCTCGGCCAGCTTGACATAGTCGATCTCGGGCAGGTCGCAGGTGATCATGCGGCAATCGAACAGGGTCAGCTGGTCGTGGCGGATGTTGACATAGGCCTGGTTCCTGAACAGCACCGTGACCACGCCGATTCCGTGCTGCGCCGCGGTGGAAAGCTCCGGCGCGGCGTACATGAAACCGCCGTCGCCGGTGATCATCACCACCGCCTTGTCCGGGCAACCGACCTTGGCCACGAGGGCGGTCGGGAAGACGAAGCCGAGATTGCCCTGGTAGCCGGAGGTGAGGTAGGTGCGGGGCTGATAGACCGGCCAGGCGAAATACGAGGCGAAGCCGGCCTGACAGATGTCCTTGACGAGAATCCCGTCGCGCGGCAGCATGGCGCGGATCGCGTCGAGATAGGCGACACGCGGCTGCACCTCCTCGATCCTAGCCCGTGCCGCCGCCTTGGCGGCGCCGACGCGGTCGGGCGCACCGGCATCCGGGGTCACGGTCTTCGCCACGGCCTCGGCCAGGGCCCGGGCGCCGGCGGCGGCATCGGCGACGATGCCGACATCCGGCTTGAGTCTCAGCAGTTCCTCGGGCTCGATCTCGATCCGGATCAGCTTGCGCGGCGGCGCCAGCCGGTCGGCGCAATCCATCATCCCTGTCCAGCGCATGCTCTGCAATTCGCAGCGCGAGCCGATGCCGATCACTAGGTCGGTCTCCGGCCAGAGCTCCCAGGCCTCGGCCATGTTGACCCCCAGCGCATGATCGGCCGAGACCACGCCGCGGCCGTTGCGGAAGGCGGCGACCGGCGCGCCCAGCGCCTCGGCCAAGGCCTGCACCTCGGCGCTTGCAAGTTGCGCGCCGGAGCCGACGGTGATCATCGGCCGGCGCGCCTCTGCGATCAGCGTCGCCGCCTCGGCCACCGCCTCCGGGTTCGGCTCGGGCGGCGCCGGCAGCGGCACCGGCTCGACCGGGGTGCGCCGGGCCATGGTGTCCCAGCACATCTCGACCGAGACCGGGCCGGGGCGCCCGCCGAGCATCCGCCGGAACGCCTCGCCGATCAGCGCCGGCGCCTCGGCCGCGCGCGGCGCCCGCCCGGCCCATTTGATGAAGGAGTTCAGCGTCGCCATCCGGTCCGGCAGCTCGTGCAGGTGGCCGCGGCCGCGGCCGAGGAAAGACGACGGCATCTGCCCGGTCAGCATCAGCACCGGGGCGTTGATCGCCACCGCGGTGCAGAGCGCGGCGCCGGCGTTGAGCACGCCCGGGCCGGGGACGACGGAGAATACCCCCGGCCGTCATGTCGCCTTGGCGTAGCCCATCGCCATGTAGCCCGCGGTCTGCTCGTAACGCGGACCGATCACCCGGACCCGGTTTCCGGCCCGCTGCAGAGCGTCCATGATCGCATAAGTCTTCACCCCGGGCAGGGCGAACACCGTATCGACGCCCCGCGCCAGCACCGCCCGGACCATCGCCTAGCCGCCGGTCAACCACTCGCTCATCTCGCCCCCTTGCCCTGCATCGTGTTTCGCCGTGAGTCCACAGCCTCCAACTGTCATCCTCCGCGGAGGCGGAGGATCTCGCGCATCCCTTGAGATTCGCCTGCGCGGGAACGACGGTGGCGGAGGCCGTGGTGCAGATCGAACCGGCAACGATCTAACGCTGGATGTGCACAGCGACAATGCGCGATTGTCATGCGGGCGTCGAGGGGAACATGTGCCGCGGTGCGGCGAAACCATGCGGGGCCAGGGATGTCTCCCCGGCCCCGCGCCCCACCCGCCTCGGACGAAATCGGCCCGGCCGGCAGAGCGCCGGCCGCGGTCGATTCAGGTTAACAGGCTGACATCGCCCAGCCCGCGAGCGTCCGACCCGCGCGCGGTCGGGCCTCCCCGGCCTCCCGGCCGGGTTGGCGCCGGCGCCGGCAGGGCCGCCGGGCCGGTGTCGGATGTCAGCAGAGTAAACTCGGCGGGCGCGAAGTGCGCCCGGCGGCGGGTCGCCGGCCTCAGAGCCTGGCTATATACGCCTTGACCGCTTCGACGTTCTCGATGTCCTGCGCGTTCGAGGTGCGCACGTAGTCGGCCGAGAGGTCGATCTCCGGCAGCGGCTTGCCGAAGGCGAATTGGTGCAGCCGGCGCAGCGCCGCCGGCAGGTCGGCGTCGATCTCCTCGAACGAGACGCTCGCCACCTCGGCCCGGCTGCGGCGGAACAGGGCCTCCCAGGCGCCGCGCTCGTGATAGAGATTGGTCATGATCTTGAGGATCCTGACCCGGTCCTCGGGCTCGACCACGACCTCCGGCGCCGGCTCGTCCTGCTCGCCCTTCCGGGCGTGCCAGACCTGGTGCTTGTTGGCCTTCCACAGCGAATAGGCCTGCGCGACCATGTCGTTGCGCTGCACATAGATGAACTTCGCCCGCGGGAACAGCAGCCCCAGCCCCTGCTCGCGCAGGAAATAGTGCATGTCGAAGAAGTTGGTCTTGAACGCGACCGTGTCGCCGGTCATGTGCTCGGCGAAGTACTTGTTGACGTATTCCTGCAGCGATTGCGCCAGGTAACTCTGCTGCAGGACGAGAAACGGGTGCCGCGGGTTGAAAATCTCCGGCAGCGCCTTGGCTCCCATTGCCTTGGCGAAGGCCGACATCAGCGCCGTGCTGCCGACCCGGGCAGTGATGGCGAAGATCACCGCATCGCGGTAGTTCGGCCCTTCCGCAAAGTGGTAGCCGTCGCGCTCGAACTCTTGGCGCAGGGGGGGCGCATCGGCGGCTGGTGCATGGCGGCTGCTCCGTTCTGGGTCGCGGGCGCAAGGGTGCCGCTGACGGGTTAAACTGCCGTGAATTCGGGCCGCGACGCTCATGAGAAGACGAACCAGTCCGCCACCACGTCGCCAGGGTCGATCCCGGGCAGCAGCACCGCATCGCCGACACCTAGGGTGACCGAGGCGTCGCCCTTGAAGTCGTTGACGGTGAGGTCGCCGAAGCCGGACGGCCCGCCGGTGAACTCCAGCAGGTCGGAGCCGGGGGTGAAATCGTAGACCCGGTCGATGCCGTGGCCCGGCGCAAACACGAACACGTCGTCGCCGCCATTGCCGACCATGATGTCGTCATAGGCAGAGCCCATCAGCCATTCGATCCCGACGAACGTATCGCCGGCGGCGTCGCCGCCGAGGCCGGTGCCGCGGCTCAGGTTGGCGTCGACCGCGGCGGTCGATTCCGAGTAGTCGGCCCAGTCCTTGCCGGCGCCGCCATCCAGGATATCGGCCCCGCCGCCGCCGAGCAGGGTATCGTCCCCGGCGCCGGCGAGGATGGCGTCCGCTCCCGCCTCGCCCCGGATCATATCGTTGCCGCCGCGCCCCTCGATGGTGTCGGCCCCGCTGCCGCCGAAAGAAGATGTTGCGCCCGTCATCGCCGAGCAGCCAGTTGTCATAGGCGGTGCCGGAGACGTTCTCGATCGAGATCAGCACGTCGCCCGCCGCCTCGCCGGCGCTGCCACCGCCGGGGGCGCGCTCGATGGTGGCGCCATAGGCGATGGCGACGTTGTTGGTGAGGTGCCCGAGCGACGAGAACGCCCCTTCGCCGAGGTCGATCACCTGGTCGGTGTCCCAGCCCGAAGCGTCGATCTTGTCGATCCCGCCGGCGTCCCAGATCGCGATCACCGGGTTGGTGTTGACGGTGAAGTCGAAGGCATCGCGCCCGGCGGTGCTGTTGAAGCCGTAGACGGTGTCGCCGGTCCGGGTGGTCATGTCGGCGCCATAGACCGCCTGGATCGCCAGGATGTCGTGCAAAAGCGGCGTCGCCGCATAGGACCAGCCATTGGTGCCGAAATGGTCGGTGCCGCTGCCGTCGGCCCCGGCGTTGAAATAGGACATTACCGTGTATTCGCGGGTGTCCTGCTGGTGGGTGGCGTCCGACCCGTAGCTGGCAGCGCCATTATAGGGGCCGGGATGGGTCACGCCCAGCGCGTGGACGATCTCGTGCAGGTAGGTGAGGATCGCGTAGCCGCCGAGATAGAGGTCGCCGTCGTCGTCATGGGTCGCCCAGCTGTCGGCGAACCAGATATCGGCGTCGGCGAGCTTGTATTGCGAGCGCGGCGTGTTGTCGACCAGCCAGTAGGAATAGGAGGCATAGGTCGAGTTGCCGGTGTTCGACGAGTAGTTGAAGGTCATGTGGGCGCTGGCCCAGTCGTCCATCTCCATCAGCTCGACGTCGATCAGCTCGTCCCAGAGCTCGAAGGCCTCGGCCGCCTCCTCCTCCATCGCCGCGGTCATCGCCACATAGCCGGCCATCTCGGAGGCGTATTCCGGGTCCGAGGGGTCGAGCTGGCCGATGTTGATCGAGTAGGTGATTATGTCCGGCTGCCAGGCGGCCGAGGGCTGGGTGCCGTCGCGGGTCGTCAGCGCGGTGATGATCTGGCCGTTGTCGTAGACCGGCTTGTCGGCCTCGGCGGTGACGGTCACCACCGCCCCGCCGGACTCCGACGTCGTGTTCACACTCGGCTCGCTCATGCAGCACGGGCAGGCGCGGCCACTGACATGGTGCAGCAACAGAGGTCGCTCCTCGATTGGGGGTCGTTCTGACCGGGCCCCGCGGCCGAATCCGTCAGGGGGTCGCCGGTTCCGATGCCGACAGAGCCTATGGCCAGATCGTTAGAACCCGGCTAACGGCCAGCCTTAACGGCCGGTGAAATTGCCCGCCGCACCGGCGTCGTCGGCAGCGGATTGCATTCGCCGGGCGGATGCCCTACCTCCGCTGCACCGCCATGCGCGGCGGCGGGACAGTTGAGTTGACGGGGATGCAGACCTATCTCGACTTCGAAAGGGGGCTAGCCGAGTTTCAGGGCAAGGCCGAGGAGCTGCGCGCGATGGAGCGCCAGAACCCCTCGGTGAAGACCGGGCCCGAGGCCGACCAGCTCGAGCGCAAGGCCGAGACCATGCTGCACGAGCTCTACCGCGAGCTCAGCCCGTGGCAGAAATGCCAGGTCGCCCGGCACCCCAACCGGCCCCACGCCAAGGACTATGTCGAGGCGCTGTTCTCCGAGTTCACCCCGCTGGCCGGCGACCGCAACTTCGCCGAGGACCATGCGGTGATCGGCGGGCTGGCCCGGTTCCGCGACCGCCCCGTCGTGGTGATCGGCCACGAGAAGGGCGCCGACACCAAGACCCGGCTCGAGCGCAATTTCGGCATGGCCCGGCCCGAGGGCTACCGCAAGGCGATCCGGCTGATGGAGCTGGCCGACCGTTTCGGACTGCCGGTGATCACCCTAGTGGACACCCCCGGCGCCTATCCCGGCAAGGGGGCCGAGGAGCGCGGCCAGGCCGAGGCCATCGCCCGGGCGACCGACATGTGCCTGAGGCTGCACGCACCCTTGATCTCGGCGGTGATCGGCGAGGGCGGCTCCGGCGGCGCCGTGGCCTTCGCCACCGCCAACCGGGTGATCATGCTCGATCACTCGGTCTATTCGGTGATCTCGCCCGAGGGCTGCGCCTCGATCCTGTGGAAGAACGCCGACAAGATGCAGGAGGCGGCGGCGGCCCTGCGCCTGACGGCGCAGGACCTCAAGGCCCTCGGCGTGATCGACACCGTCGTCCCCGAACCCCTCGGCGGCGCCCAGCGCGACCCCAAGGCGGCAATCGCCGCCGTCGGCGACGCCATCGAGGCGGCGCTGACCTCGCTCAACGGCCTCGCCCCCACCCAACTCCGCGGCGAGCGCCGTCAGAAGTTCATCGGCATGGGAGCGAAGGGGCTGTCGTAGGGTGCGCATTCTGCGCACCGCGGGGCGGCGATGGTGCGCAGGATACGCTACGGCTCCAACACGAAGGCTTCGTGATGAGACACCTCTGCCTTCGGAACGTCATCCGAAAACGGGAGCGCCAGGACGAACAGATCCGGCACGCCGTGGAGCTTCAGGCCGGGCCAAGCGCGAAACCCGAACCGTCCATAATAGGCCGGATCGCCGACCAGTGCGGCGCCTGCGATCCCCGCCGCGCGGAGATATTGTAGCGCGGTGCTCATCAGCGCCGATCCGATGCCTTGCGACTGGGCCTCCGGCAGGACGGCCATCGGGCCGATCAGCGCCCAATTGCCTTGGCTGCCGATCGTCGTGGCAGAGACGCCGACTTGGCCGAAGATTGCTCCCGAACGCTCGGCGACCAGCGAAAGCATCAACGCCCCGGCGCAGCGCAGTCTCTCGACGATCTGCGCCTCGATGCCGCTGGAGACGGCCGCGGTCTTGAAAGCGGCATCGACAACGGGGCCGATGAGGTCGACATCTTCAGGGGTCTCTTTTCAGACAAGCATAACGGTTTCCTTGACTGCCGGCAGAGGACGGTCGTTTCGGGTGTCAGACCAGATCGAGACATGTCTGCCGCTGCGGAACGTATCTTCGGCGGTGCCTTGTCAACGCGACCCGTCGGGCGGAGTCACCCCTCCTCCGGAAGCACCCCCCGCAGCTCGTAGATCAGGTCCAGCGCCTCGCGCGGGGTTAGGTGGTCGGGAATGATCTCGCGCAATCTGGCCTCGACCTCGGACTTGCGCCCCGGCGGCGGGGCCTGCGCCACCCGGGCCTGAAACAGCGGCAGGGCGTCGATGAGGCCGGCGGCGCCGCCCTCGCGCTCGCCTTCTTCCAGCTTCTCCAGCACCTCTCGGGCGCGGGCGATGACGTTCTCCGGCAGCCCCGCCAGCCGCGCCACCTGGACCCCGTAGGAGCGGTCGGCGGCGCCGGGGCGGACCTCGTGCAGGAAGATCACCTCTCCCTCCCATTCCCGCACCGTCACCGCGGCGGGGTGCAGATGGTCGAGCGTGGAAGCCAGCGCCGTAAGCTCGTGGTAATGGGTGGCGAAGAGGCCCCGGCAGCGGTTGACCTCGTGCAGGTGCTCCAGCGTCGCCCAGGCGATCGAGAGGCCGTCATAGGTCGCGGTGCCGCGACCGATCTCGTCCAGGATCACCAGCGCCGAGGGTCCCGCCTGGTTCAGGATCGCCGCGGTCTCGACCATCTCGACCATGAAGGTCGAGCGGCCGCGTGCGAGGTCGTCCGCCGCGCCGACCCGGCTGAAGAGCTGGTCGACCACGCCGATCCGGGCGCTGGCGGCGGGCACGTAAGCCCCCGCCTGGGCGAGGATCGCGATCAGGGCGTTCTGGCGCAAAAACGTCGACTTGCCGGCCATGTTCGGCCCGGTCACCAGCCAGACCGGGGCAGGGCCCTCGGCCCCGGCGGAGAGGTCGCAGTCGTTGGCGACGAAGGCTTCGCCCCGGGTCCTCAGCGCCGGCTCGACCACCGGGTGGCGGCCGCCGGCGACGTCGAAGACGCGGCCCGGCTCGACCTGCGGCCGGGTCCAGCCCTCCTCCACCGCCAGCACCGCATTGGCGGCGGCGACGTCGAGCGCCGCCAGCGCCCGCGCGGTCTCGGCGATCTCGGCCTGGCGGGCGAGCACCGCGGCCCGCAGCTCCCCGAAGATCCGCTTCTCGATCTCAAGCGCCCGGCCGCCGGCATTGACGATCCGGCTCTCCAGCTCGGAGAGCTCGACGGTGGTGAACCGCACCGCGTTGGCCAGGGTCTGGCGGTGGATGAAGGTCTGGGAAAGCGGCGGCGCCAGCATCCGCTCGGCGTGGCGCTGGGTGGTCTCGATGAAATAGCCGAGCACATTGTTGTGGCGGATCTTGAGCGCTTCGATCCCGGTCTCGGCGGCGTAGTCCGCCTGCATCCCGGCGATCACCCCGCGCCCTTCGTCGCGCAGCCGGCGCGCCTCGTCGAGCGGGGCGTCGTAGCCGGCGGCGACAAAACCGCCGTCGCGGGCGAGGATCGGTGGCTCGGCGACGAGGGCCTGGTCCAGCAGGTCGACCAGTTCCTCGTGGCCCTGCATCCGCGCCGCGACCTCGGCCAGATGATCCGGCAGGTCGGCGGCCTCGCCAAGTACCGCCGCCAGCTCGCCCGCCTCTGCCAGCCCGGCGCGGATGGCGCCGAGGTCGCGCGGGCCGGCGCGGTCGAGCGCGAGGCGGCCGAGCGCCCGCTCGATCTCCGGCACCTGGCGCAGCCGCTCGCGCGCCGCGTCGCGCAGTGGGCGGTCCTCGACCATGCGCTCGACGGACGCCAGGCGTGCGGCGATCTCGGCCACGGAGGTCAGCGGCGCGGCGATCCGGCTCTCCAATAGCCGCGCCCCAGCGCCGGTCAGCGTGCGGTCGATGGTGTTCAGCAAGGCGCCCTCGCGGCCGCCGGAGAGCGACCGGGTGAGCTCGAGGTTGCGCCGGGTGGCGGCGTCGATCCGCATCACCCCGCCGGGCATCTCGCGCCGGGGCGGGCGCAGCATCGGCAGGCGCCCCTTCTGGGTCAGCTCGATATAGTCCGCGAGCGCACCCAGCGCCGCGAGCTCCGGCCGCTCGAAGGCGCCGAAGCTGTCGAATGCTGCGACCCGGAACAGCGCGCGCAATCGCACCTCGGCGGCGGCCGAATCGAAGCTGGCGGCCCCGAGCGGCGTCGCCACAGCGCCGGCCTCCTCGATCTGCGTTCTCAGCACAGGGTCCTCGAAGCCACCCTCAAGCACCAGCACCTCGCGCGGGGCGATCCGCGCCAGTCCCGGCCCGAGCGCCGCCCGGCAGGTCATGGCGACGCTGAGGTCGCCGGTCGAGACATCGGCCCAGGCCAGCGCGCCCTCGCCGCGGATCTCGGCCCAGGCGGCGAGGAAGTTGTGGCGGCGGGCGTCGAGCAGGGTGTCCTCGGTCAGCGTTCCGGGGGTGACTAGGCGCACCACCTCGCGCCTGACCACCGCCTTGTAGCCGCGCTTCTTCGCCTCGGCCGGGTCCTCCATCTGCTCGCAGACCGCCACCCAGAAGCCCTTGCGAATCAGGGTGAGCAGGTAGCTTTCGGCGGCATGGACGGGCACACCGCACATCTGGATGTCCTCGCCCAAGTGCTTGCCGCGCTTGGTCAGCGCGATGTCGAGCGCCGCCGCCGCCTGCACCGCGTCGTCGAAAAACAGCTCGTAGAAATCGCCCATGCGATAGAACAGCAGGGCATCGGCATGCGCCGCCTTGATCTTCAGATACTGCGCCATCATCGGGGTGATGGCTGTCGCCTCGTTCATGCTCGCCGCCCGGAGTCGTGCCTGCCCACTGCCGATTCGATAGCACGGGCGCCTGAAAATGCGAAATTTCCGCAGGCCGGAACGCCCTGCGGCAATCCGCCCGCGAATCGCCGGACAATCGGCTTGCGACTCCCTGGCCATTGGTGCATGGTATACCACAAACCTCGGAGCGGCAGCCAGCGCGAGTCGCAATGGCGGCGCGTGCGGCTGCAAGATCCGGGGGGAGGAAATTATGGGCACGACCCTCGACCTGAAACCGGTGAACGGCTCGTTCAGCCTGAAGGAGCACATCTACGATGTGCTGAAGAACAGCATCATGGATCTCGACATCTACGATCCCGAGACCAATCTGCGGATGGACGAGCGGACCCTGGCCGAGCGCCTCGGGATCAGCCGCACGCCGATCCGCGAGGCGATCATGCGCCTCGAGCAGGAGGGATTCGTCGAGATCGCCCCGCGACGCGGGGTCTACATCAAGCGCAAGAGCCTGGACGAGATCCTGGAGATGATCATCGCCTGGGCGGCGCTGGAGAGCATGGCCGCGCGGCTGGCCTGCGAGCACGCCACCGCTGCCGAGATCGCCAGCCTGCGCGAGATCGGCACCCAGTTCACCAAGGACCAGGCGAAGGCCGACCTCAGCGAGTATTCCGAGGCCAACATAGAGTTCCACCTCTGTGTGCTCGGGATGTCGAAATGCCAGATGCTGCAGGACATGGCCAAGGGGCTGTTCACCCACCTCAAGGCGGTGCGGCGCAAGGCGCTGCAGGATTCGGCGCGCGCCGATCGCTCGGTGGTCGATCACATGAACATCATCGAGGCGATCGAGGCCCGCAACCCGGAGCTCGCCTCCGATCTGGTGCGCGAGCATACGCTGCGGCTGCACGACTATATCCGCGGCAACTGGAACGACATCGTCGGTCCCGATCTGCCGGCCGCGAACTAAGCCGCGAACCAAACTGAGCACACTGAAAGCCGAGGGAGAAACTGGATGTCGGAGACAGCGCAGAGCATCGATGCCGGTCAGGGGGACGGTGAAGCGGAACAGGCGCTGACCGACGGCTTCAATCTCGTCATCGACGCGCTGAAGCTGAACGGGATCGAGACGATCTACCACGTCCCGGGCATCCCGATCACCGACCTCGGCCGCATGGCGCAGGCCGCCGGCATCCGCGTGGTCTCGTTCCGCCATGAATCCAACGCCGGCAACGCGGCGGCGATCGCCGGGTACCTGACCAAGAAGCCGGGGATCTGCCTCACCGTCTCGGCGCCGGGGTTCCTCAACGGCCTGGTGTCGCTGGCCCATGCCACCACCAACTGCTGGCCGATGGTCCTGATCTCCGGCTCGTCCGAGCGCGAGATCATCGACCTGCAGAAGGGCGACTACGAGGAGATGGACCAGCTTGCCATCGCCAAACCCTTATGCAAGGCGGCCTATCGCATCCTCCATGCCGAGGATATCGGGCTGGGCATCGCCCGCGCCATCCGCGCCGCCGTCTCGGGGCGGCCGGGCGGGGTCTATCTCGACCTGCCCGGCGCGCTCCTGGGCCAGGTGATGGACGCGGTCGAAGGCGAGAAGTCACTGATCGAGGTGGTCGATCCGGCCCCGGCGCAGATCCCGGGCGCGGAGGCGATCGACCGGGCACTCGATGTGCTGAAAGGCGCCAAGAAGCCACTCATCATCCTCGGCAAGGGCGCGGCCTATGCCCAGTGCGACGACAAGGTGCGCCAGTTCGTCGAGACCTCCGGCATTCCCTACATCGCCATGTCGATGGCCAAGGGGCTGCTGCCCGATACGCATGAGCTCTATGCCGGCGCCGCCCGGTCGCTGGTGCTGAAGGACTCCGACTGCGTGGTGCTGATCGGGGCACGGCTCAACTGGCTCTTGTCCCACGGCAAGGGCAAGCAGTGGGGGCCGCCCCACAGCAAGAAATTCGTCCATATCGACATCGACCCGAAGGAGATGGACTCGAACCAGCCCATCGACGCGCCGCTGGTCGGCGACATCGAGTCCTGTCTCACCGCGCTTCTCGACAAGATGGGCGGCGATTGGGCCAAGCCGCCGGCGGAGTGGACCGGCGAGATCCGCGCGAAGTTCGACACCAATGTCACCAAGATGGCGCCGAAGCTGCAGAACAATAACGTGCCGATGGACTACCACGGTGCGCTGGGCCGGCTGAAGCGGATCATTGCCGACCACCCGGATGCGATCCTGGTCAACGAGGGCGCGAACACGCTCGACTTCGCCCGCTCGGTGATCGACATGATGAAACCGCGCAAGCGGCTCGACGTCGGCACCTGGGGGGTGATGGGCATCGGCATGGGCACGGCGATCGCCGCCGCGATCGAGACCGGCCAGCCAGTGATCGCGGTCGAGGGCGACTCGGCCTTCGGCTTCTCCGGCATGGAGGTCGAGACCATCTGCCGCTACAATCTGCCGGTCTGCGTGGTGATCTTCAACAACTCCGGCATCTACCGCGGCACCGACACCGACCCGACCGGGCGCGACCCGGGAACCACCGTCTTCGTCAGGGAATCGAAGTACCACATGATGATGGAGGCATTCGGCGGCGTCGGCGTCGAGGCGCGCTCGCCCGCCGACCTGGAGCGCGCCGTGCGCGAGGCGATCGCCAGCGGAAAGCCGACCCTGGTCAACGCCATCATCGACCCGCAGGCGGGGACCGAGAGCGGCCGGATCGGCAACCTCAACCCGCAAAGCGTGGTGAAGAAGAAATGACAATAACCGGGATGGGTTGACACCCATTCTACCGCGAAATCGTGGGATGGGTGTCAACCCATCCCGCCACTGAACCAACCGACCCAACTGCCTACCGACAGGAAAGAACGATGAAAGCTCTCGACGGCGTCCGAATCCTCGATTTCACCCATGTGCAGTCCGGCCCCACCTGCACCCAGCTCCTGGCCTGGCTCGGCGCCGACGTGATCAAGGTGGAGCGGCCCGGCGTCGGCGACGCCACCCGCAAGCAGCTGGTCGACGTGCCCGGGGCCGACAGCCTCTACTTCACCATGCTGAACCACAACAAGCGCTCGATCGAGATCAACTCGAAGAACGCCACCGGCAAGGAGGTGCTGACCCGGCTGGTGAAGGAGTGCGACGTGCTGGTCGAGAACTTCGCCCCCGGCGCGCTCGACCGCATGGGCTTCGGCTGGGAGCAGATCCAGAAGATCAATCCGCGCATGATCATGGCCTCGGTCAAGGGCTTCGGCCCCGGCAAGTACGAGGACTGCAAGGTCTACGAGAACGTCGCCCAGTGCGCCGGCGGCGCGGCCTCGACGACAGGCGAGATCGGCGGCATCCCGATGGTCACCGGCGCCCAGATCGGCGACTCGGGGACGGGACTGCACCTGGCGTTCGGCATCGTCGCGGCGCTCCTCCAGCGCAAGAAGAGCGGCCGCGGCCAGAAGGTGCTGGCGGCGATGCAGGACGGGGTGGTGAACCTCTGCCGGGTCAAGCTGCGCGACCAGCAGCGGCTCAAGGCCGGGCCGCTGACCGAGTACTCGCAATACGGCCTGGAGATCCCGTTCGGCGAGGCGACGCCGCGCGCCGGAAACGACTCGGGTGGCGGTCAGCCCGGCCGCATCCTCAAGTGCAAGGGCTGGCAGCACGATCCCGACGCCTACACCTACTTCATCACCCAGGCCGCGGTCTGGGGGTCGATCTGCGATATCATCGGCAGGCCTGAATGGAAGGAAAAGCCCGGCTACGCGACCCCGCCGGAGCGGCTAGACAAGCTGGACGAGATCTTCGAGGCCATCGAGGTCTGGACCATGACCAAGACCAAGTATGAGGTCATGGACATCTGCAACCCGCTGAACATTCCCGTCGGCCCGATCCTCAGCATGAAGGAGATAGCCGAGGACGAGGGGCTGCGCGCCACCGGCACCATCGTCGAGGTCGACCACCCCGAGCGCGGCCCGTACCTGACCGTCGGCTTGCCGATCAAGATGTCGGATTGCGATGTCGAGGTGAAGCGCTCGCCGCTGCTCGGCGAGCACACCGAGGAGATCCTGCGCGAGGTGCTCGGCTATTCGAGCGAGGAGATCGCCCAGATCGGCGAATCGGGCGCTGTCGGAGAGCTGAAGGTCGCGGCGGAGTAAGCAGCCCGTACAAGGGCAACAAACCTGGCCCTCTCCCCTGCGGGAGAGGGGGAGTGCGCGTGGCGGGTGCTGCGCAGAACGACATACAAAACGCCGGCCGTGCCCGGCGGCGAAAGGGAGGAACGTCAGCATGCGGCTGATCGTGATGGGCCAGCAGGCCTTCGGCAAGGAAGCTCTCGCCAAGATCATCGACGCCGGCGTCGACGAGGTGGTAGCGGTCTACTGCGCCCCGGACAAGGAAGGCCGGCCGGCCGATCCGCTGAAGGAACTGGCGCTGGAGAAGGGAATCCCGGTGTTCCAGCCGCCGAACTTCAAGGACGAAGCGGTGCTGGAGCAGATGCGCCCCCACGATGCCGATCTGATGATCATGGCCTATGTGATCATCTTCGTGCCCGAGGCGGCGCGCGACGTACCCAAGCTGGGATCGATCTGTTTCCACCCCTCGCTGCTGCCGCTGCATCGCGGGCCGTCCTCGATCAACTGGCCGATCATCTTGGGTTCGACCAAGTCAGGCTACAGCTGGTTCTACCCGACCGACGGGCTGGACGAGGGCGATATCCTGATGCAGCGCGAAGTGGACATCCTGCCCGACGACACGCTGGGGGATGTCTATTTCAAGAAGATCTTTCCGGCGGCGATCAATTCGGTCCTCGAGGTGTGCGACCTGTTCCGTGCCGGCAATCCGCCACGCCAGCCGCAGGACGAGTCGAAGGCCACCTATGAGAGCTGGTGCCGCAAGAAGGACGTGCAGATCGAATGGGCCCAGCCCGCGGCCGACGTCTACAACATGATCCGCGGCGCGAATCCCCAGCCCGGCGCTTGGACGACGCTGAACGGCGGCGAAGTCCAGCTCTACGACGCGCGCCCGGCGGAAGGCGATGGCACTCCCGGTGAGGTCGTCTCTGTATCCGAGGATGGCGTAACCGTGCAATGCGCGGGGGGTCGAATCCTCCTAGAACGGGTTCGGCCCGCCGGCGGAGGCAAGGTTCCCGCGGCGGAATGGGCTGCACAGGCCGGGGTTTCAGCAGGTACCCTGCTGGGTTCCTGACCTGTCGGAAACATCTTTCGGGGAAGAGGACATGTCGGACATCGAGATCGCCCGCGCGGCAAACAAGAAGCCGATCCAGGAGATCGGCGCCAAGCTGGGCATCCCCAGAGAGCACCTACTGCCCTACGGGCACGACAAAGCCAAGATCACGGCCGAGTTCATCAACTCGGTCCAGGGCAACCCGGACGGCAACCTGATCCTGGTCACGGCGATCAACCCGACCCCGGCGGGCGAGGGCAAGACCACCACCACGGTCGGCCTCGGCGACGGTCTGAATGCCATCGGCAAGAAGGCGATGATCTGTATCCGCGAGGCGAGCCTGGGCCCGAACTTCGGCATGAAGGGCGGCGCCGCGGGCGGCGGCTATGCCCAAGTGGTGCCGATGGACGACATGAACCTTCACTTCACCGGCGACTTCCACGCCATCACCTCGGCGCACAGCCTGCTGTGCGCGATGGTCGACAACCATATGTACTGGGGCAACACGCTCGACATCGATACCCGCCGGGTGACGTGGCGCCGGGTCGTCGACATGAACGACCGGTCGCTGCGCGAGATCGTCTGCTCGCTGGGCGGCATCGCCAACGGCTTCCCGCGCGAATCGGGCTTCGATATCACCGTGGCCTCGGAGGTGATGGCGATCCTCTGTCTCGCCACCGATCTCGCCGACCTGCAGCGCCGGCTCGGCAACACCATCGTCGGCTACCGCCACGACCGCACGGCGGTGACCTGCCGCGACATCAAGGCCGACGGCGCCATGGCGGTGCTGCTCAAGGACGCGATCCTGCCGAACCTGGTGCAGACGCTGGAAAACAACCCGGCCTTCGTCCACGGCGGGCCCTTCGCCAATATCGCCCATGGCTGCAACTCGGTGATGGCGACCGGGACCGCGCTGAAGGTCGCCGACTACGTCGTGACCGAGGCTGGCTTCGGGGCCGATCTCGGCGCCGAGAAGTTCATGAACATCAAGTGCCGCAAGGCCGACCTGCACCCCAAGGCAGTGGTGATCGTCGCCACCGTGCGAGCGCTGAAGATGAACGGCGGGGTGAAACGCGAGGATCTCGGCGCGGAGAACGCCGAGGCGGTGCGCCGGGGCTGCGCCAATCTCGGCCGCCACATCGAGAACATGAAGCAGTTCGGGGTGCCGGCGGTGGTGGCGATCAACCATTTCGTCAGCAACACCGACGCCGAGATCGAGGCGGTCAAGACCTACGTGGCGCGGCAAGGCTCCGAGGCGGTGCTGTGCAAGCACTGGGCCCAGGGTTCGGCCGGGGTCACCGATCTGGCGCACAAGGTGGTCGAGATCGTCGACCGCGGCACCGCGCAGTACGCGCCGCTCTATTCCGACGAGATGGGGCTGTTCGAGAAGATCGAGACCGTCGCCAAACGCATCTACCGAGCCGACGAGGTGTTGGCCGACCAGAAGGTCCGCGACCAGCTCAAGCGGTGGGAGGAGGACGGCTTCGGCAACCTGCCGGTCTGCATGGCCAAGACGCAGTACTCGTTCACCACCGACCCGAACCGGCGCGGCGCGCCGACCGGACACAGCGTGCCGGTCCGAGAGGTTCGCCTCTCCGCCGGCGCCGGCTTCGTGGTGGTGATCTGCGGCGAGATCATGACCATGCCGGGGCTGCCCCGCGTGCCGGCCGCCGAGTCGATCCGCCTGAACGATCAGGGCGAGATCGAGGGGCTTTTCTGAAGGGGGACGTCATGTCGATCGCGAAGATCCTGGTTCCGGTCCGCGGCGACGGCAAGGGCGAGAACGTCCTTGCCCACGCTGCCGCGATCGCACGGCGGAACAACGCCCATATCGAGGCGGTGCATTGCCGCGCCCGGCCCAAGGACCTGATCCCCCACGGCGTGTTCGTGCCGCCGTCGATGCGCGCGCAGCTGGAGCAGCAGGCGGTCGAACTGGCGAATGCCGAGGAGGCATCACTGCAGGAACTGTTCGTCGAGCTGATGGGGCGGATGGGGATCGAGGTGATCGAGGGCGGCGTCCCGCCGCGCGACCACCCGACCGCCGGCTGGTTCGAGGAGCAGGGCAAGCAGATGGACGTGATCAAGAGCCATGGCCGCCTCGCCGACCTGGTGGCCGTGGCGAAGCCGGATCGCGACCGCAACCTGGGCAGCAACACCCTGAAGGCGGCGCTGTTCAACACCGGCCGGCCGGTTCTGCTCTGCCCGCCGGTCGAGACGTCGCCGGAGGCGCTGGGCGAGCGGATCGCCATCGCCTGGAACGGGTCGATGGAGGCGTCGCGCGCCGTCGCCCTGGCAGTGCCGCTGATCCAGGAGGCGGAGGAAGTGGTGGTGCTGGACGGCGGGATCGGAGATCACGGAGCGACCAGCGAGGAGCTGATGCGCTATCTCGCGATTCGCGGCGTCGCCGCGCGTTGCGAGCCGATCCATGCCGAGGAGCATCCGGGGGCCGCGATCCTGGCGGCGGCCGGGGGCATCGCCCGTGCCGACCTGCTGGTCATGGGCGCCTACAGCCACAGCCGCGAGCACGAGACCATCTTCGGCGGTGCGACGCAGCATGTCGTCGACCATACGACGATGCCGGTGGTGATGGTTCACTGAGGGGCGATGTTTCCCGCCTGATGGCGGCAGTACGTGTTGATTCTTCGCCGCCCATTCGTAGGATTGGCCGCGTGGTATACCACAAACCGAACCGTTCGGAACGCAAGGAGGGAGCAGGGGTACGATCAGCAAGGAGATGCTGAACGCCGAGGGGCAGAATACGGCAAGAACAGAACGCCCCGCCTGCAGGTGCATTGCCATAAACCAAGGGAGGTAGACATGGCACTTACACGTCGACTGATGATGGCAGCCGGGGCCGCGCTGATCGGCTTCGCCGGGATGGCCGGAGCGGCCCAGGCCTGGGAGCCGAACAAGCCGATCGATTTCGTGATCATGGCCGGCAAGGGCGGCGGCGCCGACAAGATGGCGCGGCTGATGCAGGCGATCGTCGAGGAAGAGGGCCTGGCCTCGAAGCCGCTGATCCCGGTCAACAAGCCGGGCGGCTCGGGCGCCGAGGCGCTGATCGCGCTGAACCAGGCGAAGGACCCGGATCACACGATCATGGTGACCCTGAACTCGTTCTTCACCACGCCGCTGCGCCAGCCGGGTCTGGGCGTCGACATCATGACCTTCGCGCCGGTCGGCCGCATGGCGGAAGACACCTTCCTGCTGTGGGTGCACAAGGACGAGGGCGTCAACACCTTCGAGGAGTTCCTCGCCGAGGCCAAGAAGCGCGGCGACGGCTGGATCATGGGCGGCACCGGCAAGAATTCGGAAGACAACATCATCACCGACTTCCTGAATTCGAATTACGGCCTCTCGATGAAGTACATCCCCTACAAGGGCGGCGGCGCGGTGGCCAAGGACCTCGCCGGCCAGCAGATCGACAGCTCGGTCAACAACCCGTCCGAGGCGCTCGGCTTCTACGAGTCCGGCGACGTGATCCCGCTGGTGGCCTTCACCGACGAGCGGCTGCCGCTGTTCGCGGACGTGCCGACGGCGAAGGAGAAGGGTGCCGACTTCTCGTACTTCATGCAGCGGGCCGTGGTCGGCGCGCCGGGCATGTCGGACGAGGCGCTGGCCTACTACAACGCTCTGTTCGACAAGGTCTACGCTTCGGCCAAGTGGCAGGACTACATGGAGAAGAAATCGCTGATGGGCGCCAAGCTCCAGGGCGACGATCTGAAGGCCTACTGGGCGACCCAGCGTGACCGTCACGAGGCGATCCTGAAGGCCTCGGGCGCAATCAAATAAGCGCGCGACAGCGATCGAGAGGAGGCTCTGCAGATGAGACGTGCCGAACTGGTCACTGCCATCGTGCTGGCCATCCTCTCGATCTACATGATGTGGAAGAGCGGGCAGCCCGCCTGGGGCGGCGAGCCCTGGTTCGCCAATGTCGGCTATGTGAAGGGCGAGGGCCCGGGCAGCGGCTGGTGGCCGTTCTGGCTCTCCGCCGCGATGCTGCTCTGCTGCGTCTGGATCATTATAAACTGGGTGCGGCGCACGTCGCCGCCCTCGCAATCAGAGGATGAATATCTCGATGCCTACGGCATTCTCATGCTGCTCAAGGTCGGCGGCGGGGTCACGGCCTTCATCGGCCTGGTCCATTTCATCGGCATGTACGGCGCGATGATGGTCTTCCTGATCTACTATATCTACTTCCTGGGAAGGCACAGCCTGAGGACGACGCTGGCCATTGCCCTCGGCGCGCCGGTGGTGACGTTCTTCTTCTTCGACGTGGCGATGCGGATCGTGCTGCCGAAAGGGTATCTGGAGCCGCTGTTCATCCCGCTCTACGCGATATTCCTGTGAGGTCACGGCCTTGGGGTTGAGGTTGGCGCCCGGATTCCGTCCAGGAAGCGCCAATCGGGGAGACAAAGATGGAAATACTGTCCCTCTTGATGGACGGCATCATCGCCTGCTTCGAGCCGCTGAATCTGGCGTTGATCTTCGTCGGCGTGACGGTTGGGCTGTTCATCGGGGCGATGCCGGGGCTTGGCTCGGTGAACGGGGTGGCGATCCTGCTGCCGGCGACGTTCCTGGTGCCGCCGACATCGGCGATGATCTTCCTCGCCGCGATCTATTACGGGGCAATGTATGGCGGTGCGATCTCGTCGATCACACTCGGTATCCCCGGGGCCTCGACGGCGGTGGCGACGACTTTCGACGGACGGCCACTCGCCTTGAAGGGCCGCGCCGATCAGGCGCTGGTCACGGCGGCGATCGCCTCCTTTGTCGGCGGCACGGTGGCGAACATCCTGTTCACCGGCTTCGCCCCACCCCTGGCCAGCGTGGCGCTGAGCTTCGGCCCGCCGGAGATCTTCGCCCTGATGCTGCTCGCCTTCGCCACCTTCGTCGGCCTCGGCGGCGACGACATCCCGAAGACCATCCTGTCGATCTGTCTCGGCCTGGTGCTGGCGGCGGTCGGGTTCGACGAGATCTCGGGTGCGCCGCGGCTGGTGTTCTTCGAGATCACCGGCTTCATGCATGGCATCAACTTCCTAGTGCTCGCCATCGGTGTCTACGGCATCGGCGAGATGCTGTGGACGATCACCTCGACCCGCGACGAGATCACCATGACCGATGCGCAGATCACCGTGAACCGGGTTCTGACGGCGGCACGCAACACTGCCGGCGCCTGGCGTGGCACGGCGGTGGGCTCGGCCCTCGGGTTCTTCGTCGGTATCCTGCCGGCGGCGGGGGCGACGCCGGGCTCGTTGATGGCCTATGGCATCACCAAGATGACCGCCAAGAACCCGAAGCAGTACGGCCAGGGCTCGATCAACGGCGTCGCGGCGCCGGAGGCGGCCAACAACTCGGCCTCGACCGGCGCCATGCTGCCGATGGTGACCCTCGGCATCCCCGGCTCGCCGACCACGGCGGTGCTTCTGGGCGGCATGGTGATCTGGGGCCTGCAGCCGGGGCCGCGGCTGTTCACCGACCAACCGGATTTCGTCTGGCCGCTGGTGGGGTCGTTCTACATCTCGAACCTGATCGCGCTGATCGTGAATCTGTGCTTCATCCCGCTGTTCCTGTGGATGCTGCGGATGCCCTTCACCATCCTAGCGCCGGTGATCTTCACCCTCTCGGTGGTCGGCGGCTATGCGGCGACCCAGGACATGCACGATGTCTGGCTGATGCTGATCTTCGGCGTCGGCGCCTTCCTGCTCAGGATCCTCGACTATCCGCTGGCGCCGGCGGTGCTGGCCATCGTGCTCGGCCCGATTGCCGAGCCGACCCTGCGCCAGTCGCTGCTGCTATCCTCCGGTGACCCGATGATCTTCCTGAACCGGCCGATCGCCGGGCCGATCACGGTGATTGCCCTGATCCTGATCTTCCTGCCGGCGATCAAGCTGGTCTGGGACCGGATGAAGCAAAGATCGGCCTGACTGCAGTCGACCCCTGGCCTCGGCCCGGCCCGCCCGGCGGGACGAACCTTCGCGCTGCCCCTCGCCCGGCTACGGCCGCAGCAGGATCTTTCCCTGCAGGTTGCCCGCCTGCATGATTTTGTGCGCCGCGCGCGCCTCGGCCAGCGGCAGAACCTTGTAGGTGACCGGCCGCAGCCGCCCCTCGGCGAACAGCGGCCAGACCCGCGCCTCCAGTTCCCTCGCAATTTCCGCCTTGAAGCTGTCCGACTGGGTGCGCAGGGTCGAGCCGGTATAGGTCAGACGCTTCAGCATCACAGGCATCAGGTTGATCTCGACCGTCGAGCCGGCGTTGAAGGCGAGCTGGATGATCCGTGCGTCATGCCGCGTGGCCTTGATGTTGCTGGCGATGTAGTCGCCGCCGACGATGTCGAGCACGATGTCGGCGCCGCCCGCCTGGCGCAGGATCTCGACGAAGTCCTCGGAGCGGTGGTCGATGGCGCGCACCGCGCCGAGGCTCTCGCAGAAGCCGCAGGCCGCGGCCGAGCCTTCGGTGGCAAAGACGTTGAGGCCGAAGGCGGTGCCGAGCTGGATCGCGGTCGAGCCGATGCCGCCGCCATGGATCAGGAAATTGCCGCCCTCCGGGATCGCGTGTCCGTGGAACACGTTGGACCAGACCGTGAAGTAGGTCTCGCACAGCCCCGCGGCGTCGACCTCGTCGACCCCCGCCGGGACCGGCAGGCAGTGCGCGCCGTTGACGGCGACGTATTCGGCATAGCCGCCGCCATTTGTCAGGGCACAAACGCGGTCGCCGGCTTGCCACCGAGGGCAGTCTGAACCCAACGCGACGACCTCGCCCGAGACCTCCAGTCCCGGCAGGTCGGAGGCGCCCTTGGGCGGCGGGTAGAGCCCCTTGCGCTGGACGATGTCCGGGCCGTTTGCCCCGGCGGCGGTAACCTTGATCAGCAACTCGCCCGGTCCCGGCTCCGACATCGGGCGCTTGGCCGGCACCAGCACCTCCGGCCCGACGCTGCCCTGCATCTCGATCACGGTCATCTCGGCCATCATGCGCTCCTTGGAGATCCGGTTTCGCGCCCGGTTTACTGCGCTGCCGGGAGGGGTGCAATCGCCGACGCTGCGGGAGTGCGACGACGGTGCATTTGCGCGGTGGACCTGGCTCGCATATACGGAGCCAGTCAACTACCGCTCAGCCGGTGCGCCACGCCCCGCCCGCTGAAAACCGACCGGAGGATTCAATGACCGGTAACGCGACGCATTCGCCGACTGGAGACGTCAAAGACCTCTATGACATGGGGGAAATGCCGCCGCTCGGACATGTTCCCGCCGAGATGCACGCCTGGCTGATTCGGCCGGAGCGCTTCGGCGAGCCGATGCAGGCCTTCCAAAAGGAGGTTGTGGCGACGCCGCCGGTGGGCGACGACGAGGTGCTGGTCTATGTTATGGCGGCCGGGATCAACTACAACAACGTATGGGCCGGACTCGGCATCCCGGTAAACGTCATCGCCGCCCGCAACAAGGCCGGTGAACCCGAAGCTTTCCACATCGGCGGCAGCGACGCTTCCGGCATCGTCTACAAGAGCGGCAAGAACGTCACCAATGTCGCGGTCGGCGACGAGGTGGTGATGCATTGCGGGCTCTACGACAACGATTGTCCGTCGATCAAGGCCGGCGGCGACCCGATGTACTCGCCGACGTTCAAGATCTGGGGATACGAGACCAACTTCGGTAGCTTCGCCCAGTTCACGCGGGTCAAGGCGCATCAGTGCATGCCGAGGCCTCAGCACATGACATGGGAGGAATCGGCCTCATACACCCTTGTGGCGGCCACCGCCTGGCGGATGATGCACGGCTGGGGCGGCAATGCGGTCAAGGAGGGCGATGCGGTGCTGATCTGGGGCGGCGCCGGCGGCCTCGGCTCGATGGCGATCCAGATCGCCAAGGCGGCCGGCGCGACCTCGGTCGCCGTCATCTCCGGCCAGGACAAGGTCGACTATTGCATGAAGCTCGGCGCCAAGGGCTGCATCGACCGCAGGGAATTCGATCACTGGGGGATGCTGCCGCACTGGAAGGACAATGCCGGCTACGCGACCTGGCTGAAGGGCGTCCGGGCGTTCGGGGCAAAGTTCTGGGAGGTGCTGGGCGAGAGGCGCGCCCCGAACATCGTCTTCGAGCATCCCGGCGAGACAACCATCCCGACGTCGGTATTCCTGTGCGACACGGGCGGCATGGTTGTCGTGTGCGCCGGCACCACCGGCTACAACGCCACCGTCGACCTGCGCTATCTGTGGATGCGGCAAAAGCGCCTGCAGGGCTCGCATTTCGCCAACACCGTGCAATCGAACGAGATGAATCAGCTGGCGCTGCGTGGCCAGTTGGATCCCTGCTTGTCGCGCACCTTCGCCTATGACGAGATCCCGCTTTGCCATCAGCTGATGTACGAGAACAAGCATCCGCACGGCAACATGGCGGTCCTCGTCGGCGCGACGGAATTCGGCCAAGGCGCGCATGGCGAACCGGAGGTGGTGACGGAGCATCCTGTCATGCCGAGTGACGACGTCCACACGACCCCGCATCCGTATCCGATGTCGGTTCCGCTTCCGGGCATCGACGAAGTCGAGCCGGTGGCGATCGCCGATGACGGCACCAAGGTCAGCGACCTGATGCATCACGGCGTCATTTCCTGCGCGCCGACCGACAGCGTCGGCCAGGTGGCCAAGACCATGATCGACAACGACATTCACGCGGTCGTGGTGATGGATGGCGGCCAGGCGGTCGGTGTGGTGTCGCAGACCGACATGGTGCTCGCGCGCCAGGGTCGGACGCCGGACGAGGCCCAGGGTCTGCTCGCCCAGGACATCATGACGCCCGGTTGCGCCACCTGCGATGCCGGTATGCTTCTGAGCGAAGCGGTCAGCATGATGACCGGGCGGCGGATGCATCGGCTTGTGGTCACCGAGAACGATCGACCGATCGGCGTGCTCTCGATGACGGACGTCGTGCGAAGGCTGCTGCTCGACTGATATCATCCGTCGAAGATTCTGACCTATTGGGCTGTTCCGATGCTTGCGGGTCTCTCAATTGTGCTGATCAATTGAGAGACCCGCATCCAGATCAACGGCGCCAGAAACCAGGGCGAGGCAAATGACCGAGATCACGACCGCCGGCCCGCTGCCGGGCTACCTGGTGGACAGGTTCCGTTCCTGGAAAGCGCTCCGCTTCGCCGAGGACCGCGCTTGGTACGCGCGTCTCAACTCCGAGGGCCAGCGGCCGCGGGCGATGATGATCTCGTGCTGCGACAGCCGGATCAACGTGGTCGAGATGTTCGGCGCCGAGCCGGGCGATCTCTTTGTGGTCCGCAACGTCGCCAACCTGATCCCGCCCTATGGTCCCGACCACCAGCATCACGGCACCTCGGCGGCGGTCGAGTACGCGGTCAACGCCCTCAGGGTGGCGCATATCGTGGTCGTGGGTCACTCGAACTGCGGCGGCGTGCGCGCCTGCCACGACATGTGTGCCGGGCTGGCGCCGGAGCTGGAGGAATCGACCAGCTTCATCGGCCGCTGGATGGACATCCTGCGGCCCGGTTACGAGCGTGTCGCCGCCCGGATCGACGATGCCGAGGCGCGCAAGGCGGCGCTGGAGAAGGAGGCAGTGTTGACCTCGCTGCGCAACCTGCAGACCTTTCCCTTCGTCGCGCAGGCGGTGACGGCGGGGGTGCTGACCCGGCACGGTGCGTTCGTCGACATCGGCACCGGGACGCTCGCGGTGTATCGCGGCGAGGCCGGATTCGTGGCCCCGTGACCACGGTCATTGGTCCGGTCGCTCTCAAGGAAATTCGATCGGACGTCAACGGCAATTGGCAGATCGCTCCCCGATCGGGTAGCTTCACCCCCTATCGGCCATGATCAAACGTGACGGGGAAAAGGAAATGCCAACAAACAGAATGCGTATGATGCTTGGCGCTGCGGCGCTGGGTTCCGCAGCGGTTCTTTCGCCGCTGGTTGCGGCGTCTGATGAGAAACACGACGCGGGCATGAAGGCAATCGAGGCGCGGCATGGCTACATGCACGTGGTACTCTGGGACGCCGGGCCGCTCTTCGGCATGGCCAAGGGCGAAATGCCTTACGACGCTGGTGCCGCGGCCGCCCACGCGGCCAACCTGAAGGCGATCTCGGGCTACGACTATGGCAGCCTGTTCCTGCCCGGCACCTCGAAGGACGACCGCCCAGGCAAGACCCTAGCGCTGGCCGATATCTGGGCCGACATGACCAAGTTCGAGGCGGCGATGGACGACTGGCGGGCGGCGGTCGACGTCGTGGCCGCGGAGGCCGGCAAGGGCCAGGAGGCGCTGACAGCGGCGGTCGGAGCGATGGGCAAGACCTGCGGCGGCTGTCACAAGCCGTTTCGCGCCAAGAAGGAGTGACGGCGGGCGCGGCGGCGCCCGACCTGACTTGAACTGCAACGCTGGCCGTGTCGCGGCCAGCGTTTCTTGAAGGAGCCCTCATGCGGCGATTGGTGATCGCACTGGCTCTCGCCGGGCTGGCGGCGGTAGCGGCCTTCTGGTTCCTGACCATGCCGAGAACCCTCGCGGCGGCGGACCTTCCGGACCATGCCGGCGATCCGGAGCGGGGCCGGTCGGTGTTCTATGCCGCCGGCTGCCGGTCCTGCCACGCAGCGCCGGGCGCAAAGGGCGAAGATAAGCTCCGGCTGGCCGGCGGCCTGGCGATCGAGAGCCCTTTCGGAACCTTCGTCGCTCCGAACGTCTCGCCGGATCCGGTGCACGGCATCGGCGGCTGGAGCGAGCTCGACTTCGTCAACGCGATGCTGCGCGGCGTGGCGCCGGACGGGCGGCACTACTATCCGTCGTTCCCCTATCTCTCCTATCGGCGGATGACCCTGAAGGATGTCCTCGACCTCAAGGCCTTCATGGATACCCTTCCCGCCGTGGCCGGCGATGCGCCGGACCACGAGCTTCCGGCCTATCTGCGCTGGCGCCGCCTGCTCGGGGGGTGGAAGCTCCTGGCCATGGGCTACCGGCCCTTCGAGCCGATTCCGGGCGAGGACGTCCAGGTCAACCGCGGCGCCTATCTGGTCAACGGCCCGGGCCACTGCGGCGAATGCCACACCCCGCGAAACGCGCTCGGGATTCCGGCGATGGGCCGGGCTTTCACCGGAGCCCCGGACCCCGAGGGCAAAGGCGACGCGGTCCCCAACATCACCCCGCACGCGGACGGCATCGGCAGCTGGTCGGCGGCAGAGATCGCCACCGCGCTCAAGACCGGGCTGTTGCCCGAGTTCGAGACGTTCGGCGGCTCGATGATTCCGGTGCAGGAGAACATGGCGGAGCTTTCGGACGAGGACCGCGCTGCCATCGCCGCCTATCTGCTGTCGCTGCCGCCGAGGCCGAGCTGGTCGCCGTAGGGTGCGCATTAATGCGCACCCTACTACAACGTCACGCTTTCTTCAGGCAGCGCCGGCCCAAGAGTTCGGCGATCTGCACCGCGTTCAGCGCCGCGCCCTTGCGCAGGTTGTCCGAGACGCACCACAGGGAGATGGCGTTGTCGCGGGTGCTGTCGTCGCGGATACGGCTGATGAAGGTGGCATAGTCGCCGACGCATTCGATGGGCGTCACGTAGCCGCCGGGCTCGCGCTCGTCGACGACGATGATCCCCGGCGCTTGGCGCAGGATCTCGCGCGCCTCCTCGGCGCCGAGCGGGTCCTCGAACTCGATGTTCACCGCCTCGGCATGGCCAACGAAGACCGGCACCCGGACGCAGGTGGCATGCACCTTGATCTTGGGGTCGACGATCTTCTTGGTCTCGACCACCATCTTCCATTCTTCCTTGGTCGAGCCGTCATCCATGAAGACGTCGATATGGGGAATGACGTTGAAGGCGATCTGCTTGGTGAACTTCGCCGGCTCCACCTCCTGGCCGGGGACGTAGACGCCCTTGGTCTGGTTCCAGAGCTCGTCCATCGCCTCCTTGCCGGCGCCGGAGACCGACTGGTAGGTCGAGACCACCACCCGCTTGATCCGCGCCCGGTCGTGCAGCGGCTTCAGCGCCACCACCATCTGCGCCGTTGAGCAGTTCGGGTTGGCGATGATGTTGCGCTTGGCATAGCCCTCGACCGCATCCGGGTTCACTTCGGGCACAATCAGCGGGATGTCCGGCTCGTAGCGATAGAGCGACGAGTTGTCGATCGCCACACATCCGGCCTTGGCCGCCTTCGGCGCGTACTGCTTGGTCGGCCCAGAGCCGATGGCGAACAGCGCCATGTCGGTTCCGGCGAAATCGTAAGTGTCCAGGTCTTTGGTTTTCAGGGTCTTGTCGCCATAGCTGACCTCGGTGCCGAGCGACCGGCGCGAGGCCAGTGCCACGACTTCATCGGCAGGAAACTCGCGCTCGGCGAGGATGTTCAGCATCTCGAGGCCCACGTTCCCCGTGGCGCCCGCGACGGCGACCTTGTAACCCATCTCCTTGGTCCTTGGTTGGGGGTTGTTGGAGTGAAGGGATTTAGCGGGTTTTTGTGGGGAGGGGAATAGGGGCTTTTCGGACGCGGCAATGTTCTTATTCAAGTGCCACTTTGGTTACGATACCGACTCACCGCCATATTCAAGCGCACGATAGTCCCGCCCCCTCACCCCAACGCCCGCCTGTACCCCACAGCCTCGGCCACATGCACCTTCCGCACCGCGTCGGAGCCTTCCAGGTCGGCCAGCGTCCGCGCCAGCCGCAGCACCCGGTGGTAGCCGCGGGCGGTGAAGCGTAGCTTCGCCGCCGCGGCCCGCAGTACCTCCAGACCGGGGGTGTCCGGGGTGGCGACCTTGTCGAGGATCTCGCCCTCGAGCTCGCCATTGGTCAGCCGCGCCCCGTTCATCCGCTCGGCCTGGGCGGCGCGGGCCTCGACCACCTGCCGCCCGATCTTGGCCGAGCTCTCGCCGTGGGCCGGCAGGCTCAGCATGTCGGGGGTGACGGGGGGCACTTCGATGCGGATGTCGAAACGGTCGATCAGCGGCCCGGAGAGCCGCGCCGCATAGTCCGCCCCGCAGCGCGGCGCCCGCGAGCAGGCGCGGCTGGCATCGGTGAGATAGCCGCAGCGGCAGGGGTTCATCGCCGCCACCAGCAGGAACCGGGCCGGGTAGCGCACATGCGCGGTGGCGCGCGAGACCACCACCTCGCCAGTCTCGATCGGCTGGCGCAGCGACTCCAGCACCGGGCGCGCGAACTCCGGCAGCTCGTCGAGGAACAGCACGCCCCGATGCGCCAGCGAGATCTCGTCCGGCTTCGCCTGGGTGCCGCCGCCGATCATCGCCGGCATCGAGGCCGAGTGGTGCGGCGCCCGATAGGGCCGTTCCTTGAAGATGGTGCCATCGCCAGGCTGGGCGGCGAGCGAGTAGATGGTCGAGACCTCGAGCGGCTCCTCCGGGGTCAGGGGCGGCATGATCCCGGTCAGCCGCGAGGCCAGCATCGACTTGCCAGAGCCCGGCTCGCCGACCATCAGGATATGGTGGCCGCCGGCGGCCGCGACCTCGAGCGCGCGGCGCGCGCTCTCCTGGCCCTTGACGTCGATCAGGTCCGCGGCCGAGCGCCGGGCCGAGATCGGGCCCGGCTCCGGCGGGGTCAGCGCCTTGCGGCCGGGGAAGTGGTTGACGAGATCGATCAGGGTCGCCGGCGCCAGCACCTCGGCGGCGCCGACCCAGGCCGCCTCGCGACCGCAGAGAGCAAGGCAGATCAGCCCTTTGTCCTGCGCCGCCGCGGCGATGGCGGTGGGCAGGGCGCCCTGCACCGCCCGGATCTCGCCGTCGAGGCTGAGCTCGCCGAGGGCGACGTGGGCCTCGATCTCCTCGGGCGGGATCAGCTCGAACGCCGCCATCAGCGCCAGCGCGATCGGCAGGTCATAATGCGACCCTGCCTTCGGCAGGTCGGCCGGCGAGAAGTTGACGGTGATCCGCTGCGGGGGGAGCGCCAGCCCTATGGCGTTCAGCGCCGCGCGCACCCGCTCGCGCGACTCGGAGACCGCCTTGTCGGCGAGCCCGACCACATTGAAGGCGGTGAGACCCGGCGAGAAGGCGCATTGCACCTCGACCGGCTTGGCCTCGACGCCAAGGAACGCCACCGTATGGGCCCGGGTGACCATCCCGCTCTCCACAATTTGATGAAAATGTTCCGCAACAGGACGGAGTTTGCGGTTAAGGTGGGGTTAAACCATGCACCCGACCGGAGAAAAAACATGCGCGTTGCGGCAATCCTGCTGGCTCTCGCCTTGGCGCCCGGCCCAGCCCTCGCCGGCAAGGCCGACGTGCTCGACGTCAAGGCGCCCCCCTCGGGGGGCGGCTGGAGCTTCGACGTCACCGTCGAGCACGCCGATACCGGCTGGGACCACTACGCCGATGCTTGGCGGGTGGTGGGGCCGGACGGCACCGTCTACGGCACCCGGACGTTGTACCACCCCCATGTCGGCGAGCAGCCCTTCACCCGCTCGCTCTCGGGCGTGGCCATCCCCGAGGGCGTGAGCAAGGTCACCGTCGAGGCCCATGACAGCGTCCATGGTTGGGGCGGCGCGACGGTCGAGGTCGAGCTGCCGCGTTAGCTGCGTCTCAGAAAGGCCCGGCTCATACCAGCGAGCGCGGTCCCTGACTCACGCGGGGGATTCCCAAAGGGTTGAAGTTCTGACTAAACCATTACCGGCTGACGCCGGCAGGTTTGTCGGCGTTCTGCTCGATATACTGAAGCATGATGTCGTCGGTGACGTTGCCGCTGGTCGTGCAGAAGTAGCCCCTGGCCCAGAAGTGCCGGCCCCAGTAGCGCTTCCTGAGGTTGGGGAACTCGCGCTGCACCCTGTGCGATGAGCGCCCTTTCATCCGGCGGACCACGTCGCCCACCGCGAGATGCGGCGGGATCGACACCATCATGTGCACATGGTCGCGCGACAGCACCCCCTTGACGA
>Ga0209255_1000014_pt1 | contig 28807 bp, 31 predicted proteins | sample WorMetvaBAHAMAS2_FD_187394 | JGI IMG/M metagenome (GOLD analysis project Ga0209255, IMG submission 187394) | Marine gutless worms symbiont microbial communities from Max Planck institute for Marine Microbiology, Germany - Olavius vacuus... | ecosystem: Host-associated > Annelida > Digestive...
GATCACATCCGTCAAAGCCGACAGATAGGCCGAAAACCGGTCTTCCTGTCCCACCATGAGCGTCGCGCCTCCCCTCCAGCGCCACAAGCAGATAATCACAACATTCTTCAATGCGGCTTTCTGACTCCGTAGGAGTAAGTTCCTTGGGCAATAGTCGCGTACGCCAAGAACGACACCGCCGTGAAAATGCACGTTGCAGCCGTCCAAAATCCGCAAAAGAAGATGATCCCCAACCATCGCTCGGCGTCGTCGATCCACTTGAGGTTCGTTTCCTCGTCAGCCTCCCCGTCGGTGCCGGTTGAACTGTCGGGCAACGTCTCGACGGCCGGATTGGCGCGCCGCTGTCTGCCGCCGAACAGCAACCAAAGCTGGTAAAGCGCCGCGGCGGCCAGAAGACCATAAAAAACAATCCATGCCGTTTGCTGCAGCGGTCCCGTTCCCGCGTCAACGCGCGGTAACTCCTGACCCTCACTGATCACGACCAAGAAGATCGACGCTGTCCAGGCGGCCAGCCAGATGATGAACAGGAACAGGGCCCACCTCCACGACCGTGGGTCAGGCTCTACCGCAACGCCATCAGTGAACCCAATTCGCCTCACCATCAGTTCATCCGAGCCACAATTCGCACCGCTCCGTCTGACTATAGATAGTGCAATTCACGCTCATTTCAGGATCGGCGGACCAAGACAGCGCCGTTGCCCGCCCTGACCCGAACCACACCTGCCCGCGCGCCGCAGGCGCGCAGGGCGGTGCAGGGGGCGGGGGCGGGGGCGGGGCCGCCGCGCTTCCCGAGTGCCCGGGCGTGCAGCGCACGGGTCGAGGGGCGCAAAGGTCGGGCTCGGACACCCTGCCCGGCTCAGAAATCCTTGGTGCGGTAGGTGAGGCGCCGGAGCGAGCCGGTGTGCGAGCGCAAGAGCAGGGTCTCGGTCTCCAAGAACTCGCCGACCCGCCGAGCCCCCTCAGCAGCGAGCTGTTGGTCACAGCGGTCGCCGCGAACAGCACATCGGCGCGGATCAAGTCGTCGAGGTTGTACTTGGCGTCGAGATCCTCGATCCCCGCCCGCCGCGCCAAGTCGGCCTCGTGCGGGTTGCGGAACAGCAGCCGCCCCTGCATCTGGCCGCCCATGCATTTCAGTGCAGCCACCCCCAGCACGCATTGCGGCGCGCCGCCGGAGCCCATGTAAAGGTCGATCCCGGTCTCCTCCGGCCGCGAGCAGTGCATCACCCCGGCCACGTCGGCATCGCTGATCAGACGCACCGAGGCGCCGGTCGAGCGCAGCTCGGCGATCAGCTCGGCGTGGCGCGGGCACTCGAGCACGGTGATGCGCACGTCCTCGGGGCTACAGCCCTTGGCCGCAGCGAGCACCCGGACCCGCTCGGCAGGCGGCATGTCGAGATCCAGCAGCCCGTCCGGGTAGCCCGGCCCGACAGCGAGCTTTTCCATGTAGATCTCCGGCAACTGCAGCATCGAGCCGCGCGGCGCCATGACAACCACACTGAGGGCGTTCGGCCGTGCCTTGGCCGCCAGGGTCTTGCCCTCCAGCGGGTGCAGGCCGATGTCGACCTCCTCGCCCTGGCCGGTGCCGACTTCCTCGCCGACATAGAGGATCGGCGTCTCTTCGCGCTCGCCGTCACCAATCACCACAGTACCGCAGATGTTGAGCAGGTTGATCTCGCTGTGCATCGCCTTGACAGCCGCGGCCTAGGCAGCCTCCTCGTCGCCGCGCCCGATCAGCCGCGATACGGCAATGGCTGCGGTTTCCGAAACCCGCGCCACACCCAGTGACAGCATTCGGTCCTGAAACGAGACTTCGCCGCTGGCAGTGCCCATCGAATTGCTCTACGCCCCTGTTATCGGGCCCTCGGGCCCCGGCGCATCTGACGGCGCGCCTTTGCCCTGTGCATAGGCGAAAACTCGATCCGGCGCAATCGGTTGCGGCGAATTCCTCGGCTTTGCCGTGACTATAGCTGCTCGATCCTGATCGCCACCGGCTTGGCCATGGTGACTGGCAGGCCGGCGACCGCCGCCACCGCCGCGTCGATGGCGTCGCGGCGCGCGTCGTGGGTCTCGATCACCACCGGCACCGGATCGCCCTGGCCGTACTGGCGCATGCGGTGGATCGACACCCCCTCCGCGGCCAGCGCCGCGGCGATCTGCGACAGCGCCCCCGGCTGGTCGGCGAGCATGAAACGCAGATAGTAGGGCGAATGCTCGGCTCCGTGGCGCAGCTGCGGCGCCGCCTCCAGGGCCGCCGCGGGCACTCCGAAGGCCGGCGAGACGACGCCGCGGGCGGTATCGAGCACGTCGGCCATGATCGCCGAGCCGGTCGGCCCCTCGCCGGCGCCGGCGCCGGTGAAGACGCATTTGCCGACGAAATCGCCGTCCACCTCGACAGCGTTGGTCACCCCCTTCAGCGCCCCGATGATGGTGGTCTCGGGCACCATGCAGGGCCGAACCTGCTGCTCGACCCCGCCGGTATGCATCCGCGCCACGCCGAGGAGCTTGATCGAGTAACCCATGTCGCGGGCGGTCTCGATGTCGGCCAAGGTGATTCGCTCGATCCCCTCGGTGACCACGCCGGCGAAATCGACCCGGGTGCCGAAGGCGACCGCGGCCAGGATCGCCAGCTTGTGCGCCGCGTCGGTGCCACCGACATCGAAGGCCGGATCAGCCTCGGCATAGCCGAGTCGCTGGGCCTTGGCGAGCACATCCGCATAGTCGGCCTTGGTCGCCTCCATCTCGGAGAGGATGTAGTTGCAGGTGCCGTTGAGCACGCCGAAGACCCGGCTCATCCGGTTTGCCGCCAGGCCCTCGCCGAGGGACTTGAGCACCGAAATGCCGCCGGCGACGCCGGCCTCGAAGCGCAGCGCCACCCCCGCCGCCTCGGCGGCTTCGGCCAAGGCCTGGCCGTGATGGGCGATCAGCGCCTTGTTGGCAGTGACCACATGCTTTCCGGCGGCGAGCGCCTGCTCGGCCAGCGCCTTGGCCGGGCCGTCGGAGCCGCCGATCACCTCGACCACGCAGTCGACATCGTCGCGGTGCGCGAGCCGCGTGGCGTCGTCTTCCCAAGCATAGGCCGAGAGATCGACGCCGCGGTCGCGGGTGCGGTTGCGCGCCGAGACGGCGGCGATCTCCACCGGCCGGCCGGCCTTGGCGGCGAGCATCGCGCCATGGGTCTGGACGATCTTGACCACGCCGGTGCCGACGGTGCCGAGCCCGGCGATGCCGAGGCGGAACGGGGTGCTCATACGCCTGCCTCCCAAAATTCTGCATGTTCGGCCAGGACCTCGCCCGCCCGCTGCATCAGCCGGCGCACGCCGCGCGCCGCCTGGCGGATGCGCTGCTCGTTCTCAACCAGGCCGATGCGGACGAAGCCCTCGCCGTACTCGCCGAAGCCGATCCCGGGCGAGACCGCGACCTCGGCTTCCTTGAGCAGGATCTTCGAGAACGCCATCGAGCCAAGCCGGGCGAACGGCTCGGGCACCGGCGCCCAGGCGAACATGGTCGCCGGCGGCGGCGGAATCTCCCAGCCGGCGCGGCCCATCGATTCGACTAGCACATCGCGGCGCGACCTGTACACCGCGCGGATCTCGTCGACGCAGTCCTGCGGCCCGTTCAGCGCCGCCGCCGCCGCTACCTGGACCGGCGTGAAGGCGCCGTAGTCGAGATAGGACTTGATCCGGGTCAGCGCCCCGATCAGCTTCGGGTTGCCGACCGCGAAGCCCATCCGCCAGCCGGGCATCGAGTAGGTCTTGGAGAGCGAGGTGAACTCGACTGCGCAGTCCATCGCCCCCTCGACCTCGAGCAGCGACGGCGGCGGATTGCCGTCGAAGTAGATCTCGGCATAGGCAAGGTCGGACAAGAGCCAGATGCCGTGCTTGCGCGCCACCGCAACCAGCTCGCGGTAGAAATCCAGGTCGCAGACCTGCGCCGTCGGGTTGGAGGGGAAGTTGACCACGATCGCTACCGGGCTCGGCACCGAGTGGTGGATGGCCTTGTAGAGATCGCGCAGATAGGCCTCCGGGTTGAAGCGTCCGTCGCGCAGGGTTTCGATGTGCCGCAGCGCCCCGCCGGCGATCATAAAGCCGTAGGGGTGGATCGGATAGCTCGGGTTCGGCGCCAGGATCACGTCGCCCGGAGCGGTGATCGCCATCGCCAGGTTGGCCAGCCCCTCCTTAGAACCGAGGGTCGCGATCACCTGGGTCTCGGGATCGAGTTCGACCCCGAAACGCCGGGCGTAGTAGGCCGCCTGGGCGCGGCGCAGCCCGGCGATTCCCTTGGAGGCGGAATAGCGGTGGGTGCGGGGCTTCCTGACCGTCTCGACCAGCTTGTCGACGATATGCTCCGGCGTTCCGGAATCCGGATTGCCCATGCCGAAGTCGATGATGTCCATGCCCTCGGCCCGGCATTCGGCCTTGAGCCGGTTCACCTCGGCGAAGACGTAGGGCGGCAGGCGCTTGATTCGGTAGAATTCCTCGGGGTCGGGCATTTGCGTTCGATCACATCCGGGGGGTGGGGTTGCGGCGCGTTATAAAGGCATCGCGGCGCCGATGACAGGGCTGAATTGCGTGCCGGCGGCGATCAGCGACTGTTCAGCGGGCGTCGGTATGGATCACGCCTTTCACAGCATCGTACTCGTCATCCACAGCACTTCCCTCGCCGTTCGCCAGTTCGGCGAGGTTCGCGCCGCAATCGATCAGCTCAAGGGCCCGATAGACCAGCATTGACAACACCCGGTCCCGCTGGTCCAAGCACATTCGCACCAACGATCTTTCCCTCACGAAGAGCCGTGCCAGACGGGCGGCAAAGATGTCCTTCCATGAGAATTCGCGCTTCCACACCTCAGGGTGATAGCGATGGATGTGCCAGGCCTCATTGACGATGTTGGTGACGTATCGGCTGAGCGCTTCACGCCTGGGGGCGATGTCGTACTTCAGCCCCTTGCGCCCGTCGTTACGCGGATTGTTCACGGCGAAGGGCCTCCATTCCCTACGAATCGGAAATCAGCGCTGCAGCCGGCGACGCTCTTTCTCGGTCAGCACCGGCTCGGCGGCCAGCGCTTCGGCGCGGTCCGCAGCGTCGCGGGCGGCCAGCCGCAGCTCGACCTCGGTGACGGTGCCTTGGGCCGGATCGGGCACCGCGGCGGTGTATTCCCCCGGCGCCGGCGCTTTCGGCGTGTCGACCAACCGCGGCCACGGCAGCTCGGCGGCGCGCGACGGTGCCTCGAGCGGATGAGCCCCGAACAGACCCGCACTTCCGCAGCCGGCCAGAGCAGCCGTCAGCAAGATTGCCGCAACGCAAAAAAAGCCTTTCATAGGTGAGGTACCATCCTGCTATATTGCCGCGGCACGACCCGAGGTTCACATGCGAGGCAACATAGCTGGGCCGTGAACGTCTGACCAGTATGGAGATGCCGGCTGTCCGGACCGGACCGGAGGAGGAACAGAGTTTTGACCGAGACACCCCAAGACAACGCTGCTGCCCAGCACGCCGAGGAAATCGCGCACCGGATCTCGCATCTGGTCACCAACAGCCAGAAGGTCTGGGCCGAGTCTCTCGACCACATCAGCGAGGACATCAACACGGCCATCTCCGACCCGTTGCACGCTTGGCCGGCGATCACCCATTTCGCCCAGGACATGTTCGACCATCCGCTGAAGATCGCCGAAGCGACGCTCGACTACTGGACGCAGCAGGCAGATCTTTGGGCCCGCATCATCCGGCGCAGCATTGGCGAGGAGGACGCCCAACCCTTGGCCACTCCAGCGCAGGGCGACCGCCGGTTCCAAGATTCGATCTGGGATGAGAACCCCTTCTTCGATTACCTCAAACAGTCCTACCTGCTGACCGGCAACTGGCTGAAGCAGCGGCTGGAGGAGGCCGGCGGGCTGACCGATAAGGAGCGGCGCAAGCTCGAATTCCTGACCCGCGGCTACATCGAGGCGATCTCCCCGACCAATTTCCCCTGGTCCAACCCAGAGGTGCTGAAGACGACCATCGAGGAGGGCGGCGAGAACCTGCTGCGCGGGCTCGACAACCTGATGCGCGACATGGAGCGTGGCCACGGGCACCTGTTGATCCGGCAGACCGACATGGACGCGTTCGAGGTCGGCCGCGACATGGCCAACACGCCGGGCAAGGTGATCTACCAGAACGACCTGATGCAGCTGATCCAGTACACGCCGACAACCGACGAGGTCTATGAGCGGCCGGTGGTGATCGTCTCGCCCTGGATCAACAAGTACTACATCCTCGATCTGAACGAGAAGAAGTCGTTCATCCGCTGGCTGGTCGGCCAGGGCCACACCGTCTTCGTCGTCTCCTGGGTCAACGCCACCGAGGCGCAGCGCAACGAGGGCTGGAAGGACTACATGCGCAGGGGCCCGCTGACCGCGATCGAGAAGGTGACCGAGGAGACCGGCGCCAACAAGGTCAACCTGATCGGCTACTGCATCGGCGGCACCATGGCGGCGACGACGCTCGCCTACAAGGCGGTCACCGGCGGCACCCGCGTCGGCAGCGCCACCTTCTTCACCACCCAGCTCGATTTCACCGACGCCGGGGACCTGCAGATCTTCGTCGACGAACATGTGATCCACAATCTGGAGTCGCAGATGGAGAAGCAGGGCATCCTCGCCGCCGAGAACATGCAGGGCGCGTTCAACAGCTTGCGCTCGACAGATCTGATCTGGGGCTTCGTGATCAACAACTACCTGTTGGGCCGCGAGAACTTCCCCTTCGACCTCTTGTACTGGAACTCCGATTCGACCCGCATGCCGGGCAAGCTGCACGTCCGCTACCTCGACGAGTTCTACAACAAGAACAGCCTCGCCAAGGGCCGGTTCGACGTCGAGGGGGTGGTCCTCGACGCCAGGAACATCAAGGTGCCGGTCTATCACGTGGCCGCGATCGAGGACCACATTGCCCCGGCGGCAAGCGCCTACCGGGCGGCGAAGCTGATCGGCTCGCGAAGCCAGCGTTTCGTCCTTGCCGGGTCCGGCCACATCGCCGGGGTGGTCAACCCGCCGGCGATGAAGAAGCACCAGTATTGGATCAAGGCCGGAGTCAAGGAGGCAACGCTGGACGAATGGCGCGAGAGCGCCGTCGAGATCCCCGGCTCCTGGTGGCCCGACTACCACGAGTGGCTGGTGAAGCAGTCGAAGAACAAGAAAGTCCCGGCCCGCGAGCCCGGCAAGGTGCTCGGCACCTTGGAGGACGCCCCCGGCAGCTACGTCAAGGTCCGCTTCGACAAGGACTGAGTCGAGGACAGGTCTGCGGCCGCGATCAGCCGGACACGGAAAGGGCCGGTCCCGCAGGACCGGCCCTTTCGACGTGACCGGGACCGCTCAGCTCATCCGGTTGGTCAGATTGCCGATGATGTCCATGAACTCCTTGCGCGTCCGGTGGTCGCCGCGGAACACGCCGAGCATGGTCGAGGTCACCATGCTAACCCCGGGCTTGTGCACGCCGCGGGTCGACATGCAGTGGTGCTCGCCCTCCATCACCACCGCGACGCCGCTGGGCTTCAGCACCTCCATCAAGGTGTTGGCGATCTGCGCCGTCATCTTCTCCTGCACCTGCAGCCGCTTGCCATAGGCATCGACCAGCCGCGCCAGCTTCGATATCCCCACGACCCGGTCGGTCGGGAGGTAACCGACATGAGCCTTGCCGATGATCGGGGCCAGGTGGTGCTCGCAATAGCTCTCGAAACGGATGTCGCGCAGCACCACCATCTCATCGTAGCCCTCGACTTCCTCGAAGGTCCGCTGCAGCATTGCCACCGGATTCTCCTCGTAGCCTCGGAACCACTGGCGGTAGGCGCGCACCACCCGGCCGGGGGTGTTGAGCAGGCCCTCGCGCTCCGGGTCGTCGCCGGCCCAGCGCAGCAAGGTGCGCACGGCCTCTTCCGCCTCCGACGTGGTCGGACGCTCCACCGGGCGCATCGCCACGTCGATCAAGGCCCTCGGGTCGATCTTGTTCATTGTTGTCCTCCCAACTTGCGCCGACGACGCTTCATCCCCGGCGAAGCGCAGGAACCGGCCCCGCGCGCCGACACCCAGACACCGATTCCCATTAACGAGAGGTTAAGCAATATTGCCGCTCCATGAAACTTCGGCGGCGATCTTTACCGTCGCAACACCATTCCTGTTGGCTGCCAATGCACGCCACTGCCGGGCGTTGCGGTGCTGTGCAGTGGCCTCGGCACGATCCGCCTTCACACCACTGCCAGGGCCGAGTCCAGGTCGTGGCGGAGATCCTCCGGGTCCTCCAACCCTACCGACAGCCGCACCAGGCCCGGAGTGATCCCGAGCGCCAGGCGCGCTTCCTCGTTCAGCCGCTGGTGGGTGGTGGTGGTCGGGTGGGTCACCAGGCTCTTGGCATCGCCGAGATTGTTCGAGATCCGGATCAGGTGCAGCGCATTGAGGAACCGGAAGGCGCCGGCCTGCCCGCCCCGAACATCGAGAGAGAGTATGGTTCCCGGGCGGGCCATCTGCGCCAGCGCCAAGTTGTGCTGGGGGTGGCTCGGCAGGCCCGGATAGATCACCCGCACCAGCCGCGGATCGCCATCGAACGCCCGCGCCAGCGCCTCGGCACCGTCGGTCTGGGCGTTGGCCCGGAGCGCCAAGGTCTCCAGCCCCTTCAGCATCACCCAGGCGTTGAACGGGCTGAGCGCCGGGCCGGTGTGCTTGACGTAGGGCTCGACCTCGTCGCGGATAAACTTCTCGGTCCCGAGCACCACGCCGCCCAGACATCGCCCCTGGCCGTCGATATGCTTGGTGGCGGAGTAGACCACCACGTCGGCGCCAAGCGCCAGCGGACGCTGGAACATCGGCGTGGCAAAGACGTTGTCGACCACCAGCCGCGCCCCGACCGAATGGGTGATCTCCGCCACGGCCGCGAGGTCGATGATCTCCAGCGTCGGGTTCGAGGGGGTCTCGAGGAAGCAGAGCTTGGTCTGGGGGCGCATCGCCGCGCGCCACTCGGCCAGATCGGTGCCGTCGACCAGGGTGACACCGATGCCGAAACGCGGGCATAGGGTCTCGACGATGTAGAGGCAGGAGCCGAACAGCGCCCTCGCCGCCACCACACGGTCGCCGGCACGCAGCTGGCACATCAGCGCCGCATGCACTGCCGCCATGCCGCTGGCGGTCGCGAAACCCGCCTCGGCCCCCTCCAGTGCGGCGATCCGGTCCTCGAACATCGCCACGGTCGGGTTGCCGTAGCGGGCGTAGATGAAGCCCTCCTCGCCCGCAGGGTTCTCGCCCTTGAACCGCGCCTCGGCGGCCTCCGCGTCCGGGTAGACAAAGCCCTGGGTGAGATAGATCGCCTCCGAGGTCTCGCCGAACTGGCTGCGCCTCTGGCCCTCGTGCACGAGGCGCGTGCGGGGGCGGTAGCTGGTGTCGTTCATGCGCCTGTCCGGGAAATGCCCGGCCCTCCGAAAATACGGGGCCGGAACGGAAAGGCCGGAAGCCCCGGTCACGGCCTCTTTAGCGGAATGTTTCGCGTGGCCCGCAAGCCGGCCGGACAAATCGCCACGTCCGTCGCGCATACGACTTTTGGCCCAGCGGGTCAATCTTGGGCGGCGGCCGCCGCTCAGCCGGCTGGGCAGCACCGGCTCGCGATCGGGCGATGCTGATGCCCGCGATGATCGAGAAGCTGGGGACCGCCGTTGACGGTCTCAGGCTTGCAATCGATCGTATTGCTCTACATTGCTCCGGAACCTTTAACGCCGACCCGGAGGAAACCCGCGTGCCCGCGCCGATCGACCTCTACTACTGGCCCACCCCCAAAGGCTTCAAGATCTCCATCGCGCTCGAGGAGATGGGCCTACCCTACGAGGTCAAGTGGATCGACATCGGCCGCGGCGACCAGTTCGACCCGGCGTTCCTGGAAATCGCGCCGAACAATCGCATGCCGGCCATCGTCGACCCGGAAGGACCGGACGGCCAGCCGATCTCGATCTTCGAATCGGGTGCGATCCTGCAATACCTCGCGCGCAAGACTGGCAAATTCTATGGCCAGACCGAGCGCGAACGGGTCGAGATCGAGCAATGGCTGTTCTGGCAGATGGCCGGCGTCGGCCCGATGGCCGGCCAGGCGCACCACTTCCTGAACTACGCCCCGGTCAGCATCGACTACGCCAAGGAGCGCTACACCAACGAGGTCAACCGGCTCTACGGAATCCTGAACCGCCGCCTCGCCGACCGCGACTTCGTCGCCGGGTTCTACTCCATCGCCGACATGGCGATCTGGCCATGGGCCTGGGGATGGGAGCGCCAGAACCAGGACATCGCCGAGTTCCCGCATATGAAGGCCTGGCTGGACCGCATGTGGGAGCGCCCGGCGGTCAAGGTCGGTCGTCGCCTGGGCGAGGAGAAGCGGCGCGATCTTGCCACCGACAAGGAGGCTCAGGCGATCCTGTTCGGTCAGCGCGCCCGCTAGACCGCCGCTCGGCGGTCAGGGCGCAGACGGGTGAACCCGAAAAAAAAGCGGCGCTCGGGTGGGGTCACCCGGCGCCTAGTATGAGAGGTATCACAAGTCACCCACGTGACAGTCTTCGAAGGCTTCCGGGCTCGGGGGAGTGAGAAGTCAGCCCGTCCGCCTCCTGGGACGAATCTGAAACTAGCAGGCGCGCCGCGGACCCTCTGTGAGGATCGTCACAAGCCGGCGAAAACCGCCGTCCGTCGCTGGCGCCGCCGCGGTCGGGGGGCGCTCGACGAATCCGCCAGGTCGCGCGCGCCTGCAACCGGCCTCTCCCCGCAGGAGCGGAGAGAGGCCGAAACGACACAAGACCGAAAAGCCTACGCTACGCCCGAGACCCGGCGCCGCACGAACCTGAGGAGGCCCGACACGGAGTGCCGTCGGCCGTCCTCCCCCAGAAAGCGATGGGGCCTCGGCGCGCACTGTCACCGGCCAGAGTTAACGAAGCGTAATCCGGCGGGGCAATCTGCTCTACCGGAACACCATCCGGAAGACGGTCGAGGCCAGCCAGCCGGCGGTCAGGGCCACCAGGATCGAGAGCAGCCCGTAGACCGCGCTCTGCTCCTGCGCCATTGTGTAGATCCAGCGCTCCAGACCGACCTTGCGGACCTCGATGGACGACTCGAACGCGTCGAGCACGTTCTTGTCGCGCAGCAGGAAGATCCTAGTCCTGTAGTCGCCTTCGACCAGGTTGGCAGGCAGCCGGATGCGGGTCTCGAACAGGGTCTCCTCGGTGACCTTCACACCGCCGATCAACTCGAAATAGGTTCCCGCGGCGTGGCGCAGGCGGACCAGAGCCTCCGGATAGCCCTCTCGGTACACGGTGTCGGTGGGCTTGCCGATATATTGCACCAGATGCTCCAACCCCACCTTGTAGCGCAGGTTGTCGGTATAGGAGATCACCTCTTTGAACGGGCCGGTAGTGGCCACGGCGTAGAAGCTCGGCGCCTCGTCCACCTTCACCCCGGCGTCATTGATCCAGATGCCGAACTTGCGCTCCTTCTTGCGCACAATCACCGGCTCCAGCGGCCCGGTCACCGCGACGATGATGTCGAGCGGCCAGGTCTTGGGCACCGGAGCGTCGCGCTGGACGGCACCGTAGATGAAGATCTCGGAGCCAGAAAAACCGGTGGTGATGGAGACATGGCTCTGACTCAGACCGGCAATCACCCTCTCCACTGTCTCTTCCGCCCGCGACGGGCCGGCCCAAAGCGCGATCAACGCCGCCAAGATGGCCAACACCCCGAGTGACGCCCGCTGTATCGCTCGCTGGGTCAATGTCCCGACCCCCCAAGCGTGAACAGCTCGTCCGGCGTCCGCACCAGCTCGGCGCCGAGCTTGAAGCAGACCAGGAGCACCAGCAGCGCCAGCAGGACCCGCAGCTCCTCGCCCTGGAGTTTGGGCCCCAGCCTGACCCCGATTTGCGCCCCGATCACGCCGCCGACCAGCAGCAGCACTGCCAGGATGGCGTCGACCGTCTGGTTCAGAATGGCGTGAAACAGCGTCGTGGCGCCGGTCACGAACATGATCTGGAACAGCGACGTGCCGACCACCACCGTGGTCGCCATGCCCAGGAGGTAGATCATCGCCGGGACCATGATGAAGCCGCCGCCGATACCCATGATCGCCGCCAGCACGCCCACCAGGGCCCCGATGCTGAAGGGCGGGATGGCGCTGATATAGAGATTGGACGCCCGGAACCGCATCTTGAACGGCAGGCCGTGCGACCAGTGGTGTCCGCGGCGCCGTGGTGGCTGACCCCTCTTCGACTTTCGCAGCGCCTGGATGCTCTCGATGAACATCAGGGTGCCGACGATGCCGAGGAAGACGACGTAACAGAGCGAGACCAGCAGCTCGACCTGGCCGAGCGCGCGCAGGACCGAGAAGATCTGCACTCCGATCGCCGAGCCCACCAGGCCGCCGGCCAGCAGCACCGACCCCATCTTGAAGTCGACCGTCCGGCGACGCCAATGCGCCAGCACGCCAGAGAACGACGAGGCGACGATCTGGTTCGCCTCGGTCGCCACCGCCACCGCCGGAGGGATGCCGATGAAGATCAGCAAGGGCGTCATCAGGAACCCGCCGCCGACACCGAAAAGACCAGACAGGAAACCGACGCCGCCCCCCAGCCCGAGGAGGAGGAAAGCGTTCACGGAAACCTCGGCGATCGGCAGGTAAATGTTCATGGAGAACCCGTCCCAGCGCGTCTCCCAGTTTAACGTGCAAACCCGGCGGATTCCAGCATAGCGTCAGCCGGGCCGGCGGATTTCGACGGTGCCGGGGCGGGGCGGTCACGGAACCGGCCACCCCAGATCCCGCGCGGCTCTGCCTGCGCCGCCTCGGAACGTCACAGGGGCTTGATTCGGCGCATGGATTGGTGGTAGCCGGCCTCCCGTTCTTGTCCCGTCAACCCTGATCAGGAGTCCGCCGACCGTGTCCGACATGCCGCACAAACTTCCCGAAGCCTTCCCCGAAGATGTCGAGACGATTGAACGGCTGCAGGCGAGCGACGCCGAGTTCGCCGATCTCGCCAAGCGATACCACGCCCTCAATGCCGAGATCGCGCTGGCCGAGACCAATGTCGAGCCGACCTCGGACTTCCGGCTCGAGGACATGAAGAAGCACCGGCTGCAGATGCTCGACGAGATCGCGGCGATCCTCCACGCGCAATAGCGCGCCGGAACCGCAGCGCGGCGCTCAGCGAATGCGGGGCTGACGCCGCCAGAATATCCCGACCACCAGGATCACTCCAAGCAGTGCAGCCAGGAGCGGTCCGCTAAGCCGCCAGTCGTAGAGGTAATAGGCCGGCCCCATGCGCGCGCACAGCCGGTCGAGCTCGTCGTCGAGCAGGCGCTCCCAGTCGCCGTCGAAATCCCGCTTCGCCGCCAGCAGCACGGCGATCGCTTCCGGTTCTCGGCCGAGCTCGCCGAGCGCCTGACCCAGAGGGACGGCGGCAAGCTCCAGCAGGTGGTCTTTCACCTCCTCGCGGCGCGGTCCGAGGATGTGCTGGAGCAGCGGCACCGCCCGCTCCGGCTCACCGTCGGAGATGTAGATCCGGGCGAGCTTGCGCATCATTCCGGCCGAGAGATCGCCGGGCTTGCCGGCATACCGGTCCAGCGGCCGGTCGTAGTCGAGATAGCGGCCGACACCGAACTCCAGCAGTTCGCGCTGATAGGAGTACGACTGGTCGACCGATCCGTAATAGGTCACTGCCGCGGCGGTGAGATCGTTATCGCTCTGCTGGTGATTCTCGATCACCTGGAACAGCGCCTTGGCCTTCAACTCGGCGCGAAGGGACTGGTCCTGCCACACCTGAAGGAAGCCGTCCATCGTCTGCACATGCGGCACCTCGCCGACCGCATCCCACCAGTCCGGGCGCGGGCAACAGGTCGGGAAGCGTTGCAACGGCACCTCGACGGGCTCGGCGACGAGCTCTGCCTGTTGCGCCGGAACGGTGTTCGGCAGGGCCAGGGTCAGGGCGACGGCGATGGCGCCGAGCAGAATTCTAGCGATCATCAATTGGTCCTCCGGTACCGGTCGGCGGCAGCGGCTCGGTGCCGACCACGTCGAGCGCGGAGCGCGCCGCGGCGCCCACGGCCTGCTTCTCGTCCTCGTCGAGCGGCCGGTCGTCCGGCAGGCCGGGGATCCGCACAGTGACCTCGCGATGGGCGAAATTGATCCCCTCGCGCTCGAACAGCTCGCGGATCTCGGCGAAGACGCGCTTGCGGATCACCCACTGGTCGCCGGGCCAGATCATGAATTTGACCCGGATGATCATCGCCGACTCCTCCATATGGATCACGCCTTGGCTCTTCAGCGGCTGCAGGAACTTGTCGCCGACGGTCGGATCATCCATCAGCGCCAGCCCCAGCTTCTTAATCAGCTTGCGCACCCGCTCGACATCGGTGTCGTAGGTCAGCCTGAGCGGCAGTTTCATCATCACCCAGTCGCGCGAGAAGTTGGTCAGGTGCTGGATCTCGCCAAAGGGGATGGTGTGCAGCATGCCGAGATGATGGCGAAGCTGGAACGAGCGCAGCGAGATCTTCTCGACCGTGCCCTTGACGTCGCCGACATCGATGTACTCGCCCTTGCGGAACGCGTCGTCGAGTAGGAAGAACGCTCCCGACAGGATGTCGCACACCAGCGCCTAGCTGCCGAAGCCGATCGCCATGCCGACGATGCCGGCGCCGGCGAAGAGCGGCGCCACATTGGCCCCGAGCTGCATCGCCAGGATCAGCGCGATGGAGATCACAATGACGCCGAGAATGAAGTTGCGCACCAGCGGCAGCAGGGTCGCCAGCCGAGTCGCCCCAGCGCCGCCGCCCTCGTCGCCAGGGGTCAGCTCGATGTCGCCGCCTTCGTCCTCGATCTTGCGGTCGAGCCAGATGCGCACCGCATGGAACACCACGTAGCCGGCGAGGCAAGCCTCCAGCAGGTCGAATCCGGTGTCGATTCACAGGCTCTCGGCAAGGGCCTTCGATCCAGCCCAGGAGACCGCCAGCGCATAGGCGCTGGCACCGAGCGCGAACAGCGAGGCGACGCGGCGGGCGAGATCCTCCATCGTCCGCATGCCGGAGCGGCGCGTCGGCATCTGCCCGCCGCCGCCAAGCACGACCTGCTCCCCGGCGCCGCCTTCGTCATCCCCTTCATCCTCGACCGCATCGCCAGTTGCCGACCCCGTCGCGAGCGCCGCGTCGGCCGCCCGCTGCGCTGCCGCGGCGGCGTTGAGCTCGTTCATCCGGTGCTGGTCCGCGAATACGCGCTCGATCGCGTAGTTTGCCACGCCATAGACGAACAACCCGGCAATCAGCGTCATGTAGGGGACCAGCAGCCGCGAGGGTCCGCCATCGATCCCCATGACCAGGCGGAAGCTCAGGTCGCCCCAGGTGACGATCAGGTAGAGCGAGACCAGCGGCGCCCATACCGCCGCCCCGGCGCGCGCGAGCCAGCTCGCCTGCGCCCGCGGCTGCCCGGCCAGGATCATGCCGGAAACCGCGGCGCGATTGGCCCGGATCAGCATCAGGACCAGCATCACCGTCACCAGCGTCATCAGCACCGTCAGCAGCACGTGCACCTCGCGCGGCAGGCCCAGCACCTCGACCCAGTAGCAGAAGGCCGAGGTGACGATGCCGAAGCCGCTGGCCAGGGTCAGCCAGCGGTGCAAGCTGCGCGCCGGGGCGTCACCGATCTCGGAGAGGCGGCACTTCGGCAGGAACGGCGCCAGCATCATCCGCCAGACGGTGTCGGCCAGAACCACCGCCGCGTAGATCGCGAAAATCGTGATCACGGTCAGCTGGGTCGCTTCGTGCTCCTCGTAGAGGAGCAACCCCACCATCGACGCGACCACCAGCGTCATCACCAGGCCGATGGCGGTCAGCAGCACCCGGTAGACCAGAACCGGCAGCTTGCCCGCATAGCCGTGCAGCGCCCCGGCCGTGGCCCGGATGAAGACCGGCCGGGCGACGAAGTGGATGTAGAACTCCGTCGCTGCCCTGCCGGCGACCAGCAGCAGCGCCGCGAAGATGGCGACCCTGAGGAAGTAGACTTCGTGCCCGGTGGGGCTGGCGGCGGCGAGCGTGGTGCCGATGGCGTGGAAGGCCTCCGGAGTGCGGTTCAGCGTACCGGCGAGCTGCTCGCGGAATAGGCTGACCGCCTTGCGCGCCGTGCCCAGCATCGGCTCGGGCGCCGCCTCGGAAAGCCGCGCGTAGTCGGCAGCGCTTGGACCGGCCCCAGTCGCGGACAGCGACTGCCGCGGCTCCGCCGCAGTCGACTCCGATGCCGTCCCGGCGGCGCCGGTCACGCCGAGCAGCCTGCCGTAGTCGGGGATTTGCGCTGCCGCCGGGCCGGCAAACAGGGCTGCCGACAACATGGCTAGCAGCAGAGCGGCCGCCAGCATCGGCCAAACGGTGGCACGGCTGCGGCATTTCATCCGATTTCGCATTGGTGTCATCGGCTTTCCCAACCCAGCCACTATATAGCGGAGAATGCGGCTTACGGCTGCCTTTATACCACCGCTCGCGCGAATGTTGTTGCACGTGAAGTGAGCGAAAGCACCTGTGGAATGCGGCTCCAATCTGTTGAGGCGGGCCGACCGCCAGCGCCGCAGGTTGATCTGGGTTTGTCGCCGGGCTCAAGATCATGCATTTGTGGGGCCGGGTTCGGGGCTCGGTGGGAGAAGGGGGAGAAGATGACGGGTGGAAGACCATCCTCGGGCTGCTCCCGTGAAAAGCGGACACTGCTCTACAGCCACGACACGTTCGGGCTCGGCCACCTGCGCCGGTCGCGCACCATCGCCACGGCGCTGGTCAAGGCCGATCCCGACTGCTCGGCGCTGATCGTCACCGGCTCGCCGATTGCCGGGCGGTTCGACTTCCCCGAGCGGGTCGACCATGTGCGTCTGCCCGGTGTCGTCAAGCTTGCCGACGGCAGCTACACCTCGTCCAACCTGCCGATGGATATCGACGAGATGACCGCCCTGCGCGGCGCCCTCATTGCCACCGCCGACAGGGTCTTCCGTCCCGACCTGTTGATCGTCGACAAGGAACCATGGGGCTTTCGCCACGAACTGACATCGACCCTCGCTGCCGCGCGGAACCGCGGCGCCCGGATCGTGCTGGGGATCCGCGATGTGCTCGACGACGAGGATGCCCTGGCCCGGGAATGGGAGCGCAAGGGTGCCATTGAGGCCATCGAGCGGTTCTATGACGAAATCTGGATCCCGCAGATTTGCCGCCCGCTGGTAGGGCTCGGCCTCAGCCCGCGGATGGAGGGTCGGGTGGTCTATACCGGCTATCTGCGCCGGGAAGCCGACCGGCCAGCGGACGCGAACTCGGATCAGCCGGAGCAGCCCTACGTCCTGGTGACCACTGGCGGTGGCGGCGACGGCGCGGCGCTGGTCGATTGGGTGCTTCGGGTCTACGAGTCCGATCCCGCGTTCGAGCCCAACGCGCTGGTCATCTACGGCCCGTTCATGCGCGCCGCCGACCGTCCGGACTTCGACAGCCGGATCGCCGCCCTCGCCGGGCGGGTGGAGGCGCTCGGTTTTCACCCGCGGATGGAGCGCCTGCTCGCCGGCGCCTCTGGCGTCGTCGCTATGGGCGGCTACAACACCTTCTGCGAGATCCTGTCGATGGACAAGCCGGCGATCATCGCCCCGCGCATCCATCCGCGGCGCGAGCAGCTGATCCGCGCCGCCGCGGCCGAGCAGCTGGGGCTGGTGCGCATGCTCTCCCCTGAGCGCGACGGCAGTGGCGCTGAGGTTATGGCCGCCGCCGTCCGAGCCTTGGCGGACCAGCCGCGACCGTCTCAGGTGCGCATTCCGGGGCTGCTTCGCGGCCTGTCGACCATCGCCGAGCGCATGTTCGAGTTGCCACCCGCCCTCGCCGCCGCGGGAGCGTGAACCATGAGCGGCCCGCTCGCGGTGGTGCTCAAGGGCTATCCGCGTCTGTCCGAGACCTTCATCGCCCAGGAGCTGCGGGCCCTGGAGGCGCGCGGCTACCGCTTCGACATCTGGTCGCTGCGCCAACCCTATGACGACCGCATCCATCCGATCCACGAGGAGATCGCCGCCAGGCGGCACTATCTGCCGGAATACCTCTATCAGGAGCCGCTGCGGGTCTTGCGAGCGCTGCTGAGCATGGCCGGGAGAAAGCAGTTCTGGCGGACAGCCCGGGTGTGGTGGCGCGACCTGATGCGCGACCGCATCGCCAACCGCATCCGCCGGTTCGGCCAAGCGGCGGTGCTGGCGGCCGAACTGCCACCCACCACCCGGTTCCTCTACGTCCATTTCCTCCACACTCCGGCCTCGGTCGCGCGCTATGCCGCGATCATGCGCGACATCGGCTGGGGTTTCTCGGCCCATGCCAAGGACATCTGGACCATCCCGGACTGGGAGAAGCGCGAGAAGATTGCGGACAGCCGTTTCGGGGTCACCTGCACCGCCTCCGGTGCCGAGCACCTCACGGATCTCGACGTCAGCGGGCGCAAGATATCACTCGTCTATCACGGGCTGGACCTGTCGCGCTTCCCGGCCCCGCCGGACATCCGCCGCTCGGACAACCATTTCACCCTGCTCTCGGTCGGCCGCCTCGTGGCGAAGAAGGGCTATGGCAACCTCTTGGAGGCGCTCAGCCGCCTGCCCGAGGGGCTCGACTGGCGCTTCGTCCATATCGGCGACGGCGAGCTCAAGCGCGGCATCGAGCTGAGAGCCAGGAGGCTCGAGATCGACGACAGGATCGACTGGCAGGGCAAACGGGCCCAGGGCGACGTGATCGCCGCAATGCGTTCCTCGGACCTCTTCGTGCTGCCCTGCAAGATCGCCGACGACGGCGACCGCGACGGCCTGCCGAACGTGCTGATGGAGGCGGCGAGCCAGAAGCTGCCGATCCTGACAACGCATTTCTCGGCGATCCCGGAATTCATCAAGAACGGTGTCCACGGCACGCTGGTGCCGGCGGGCGACCCGCAGGCGCTGGCGGACGCCATCGTCTCCCTGGCGGCCGACCCTGAGCGGCGCACCGCCATGGCCGAAGCCGCCTATGAGCGGCTGAAGACCGGCTTCGGCATGGAGGCCGGAATCGAAGCTGTCGACGCGCGGCTGCGATTCGCCCTCGCCGAGGCATAAGCGCATCCGCCCCTCAGCGGCCGGCCCGGCCCGCCCGGGTCGCATTCTATGCGCCGATGAAGGCGCCGGACCACACCACCCCCTCCGGCGACCGCCATATCGCCCGGCTGACACTGAGGGCGCTGGAGAGGGCGGGGTTCGCGCCGGACTGCGTCTCGCGGCTGCGGACGCTGGAGATGGCCGGCGATCCGGCGGCGCAGGCCGGTCTCAGGGCCGAGGCCGCGACGGAGGTCGCTCGGCTGATCGCCGAGTTTGGCACCGACCCGCCGGCGCTCTGGTTTACCTATCATTGCTACTACAAGGCCCCAGATCTCATTGGCCCCGCCGTCGCCGAGGCACTGTCCATCCCTTACGCGATCTCCGAGGCCTCGATCTCGCCGAAGCGCCGCAACGGCCCCTGGGCCGGCTTCGCCGCCCTCTCCGAGGCCGCGATCGCCAGCGCCGACCGGCTGTTCTGGATCACCGCGCGCGACCGCCCGGCACTGGAGGCGGCCGGCCATGGCGATAAGATGGTCCACCTGCCGGCCTTCCTCGACCCCGGCCCTGCCGTGCCGCCCCGCCAGGCGGGAACGCCGCTCAGGCTGCTGACGGTGGCGATGATGCGCCCCGGCGACAAGCTGGAGAGCTACCGCCGCCTGGCCGCGGCGCTGACGCGCCTTCCCGGCGACTGGCGGCTGACCGTGGTCGGCCACGGCGCGGCCGAGGCGGAGGTGAGGGGGCACTTCGCCCACTTCGCCGGGCGGCTGACCTGGATCGGTGACATCGACGATTCGGCTGAGGTCCGCCCGCACTACGAGGCGGCCGACCTGCTGCTCTGGCCCGGTGTCAACGAGGGCGTCGGCATGGTATGGCTCGAGGCCCAGGCCGCCGGCCTGCCGGTGGTGACCGAAGACGGCCCCGCCGCCCGTGCGCTCGTTCGCGGCGGCCTTGTGACGCCGGCTGACGACCCGCGCGCTTTCGCCGAGGCGATCCAGCAGGCTGCGGCTGACTGGGCGCGGATGTCGTCCCGCGCCCGCGCCCATGTCGAGGCCCACCACAGTCTCGACGCCGCCGCGGCGGTGTTGAAATCCAGCCTGTCGGAGCTGATGCCATGACCCGAGTCGCGCTGATGCGCCATTTCCCGACCAGCTGGAACCGGGAGCACCGGCTGCAGGGCCAGGTTGACATCCTCCTGACCGACGATGCTCGCGAGGCCCTGCAGGGTCTCGCCATCCCGCCCCCCTGGGACGGCGCCCGGATCATCACTTCCCCGATCTCCCGCGCCGCCGACACCGCCCGCATCCTCGCCCGCGGCCGCGCGGTCGCCGATGATCCCCGGCTGGTCGAGCTGAGCTGGGGCGACTGGGAGAGTTGCCACGGCGCCGACCTCCTGGCCGACCCCGACGCCGACTATGTCGACATCGAGCACTGGGGCTGGCGCCGCCGCCCGCCCGGCGGCGAGAGCCCGTGGGACGTTTGGCAGCGGGTGCGCCCGGCGCTGGCCGAGATCGCCGTTGGCGAAGCGCCGGCGGTGCTGATCACCCACCGGGCGACCATGCGGGTGATTCTCGCCCGCGCCTGGGGCTGGGATTTCGACAGCCCCGAGCCGTTCAAGATCAAGCGCGCCCGGCTCTACCCGCTGACCCTGATGGCCGACGGCACGCCGACCCGGCCGGAGGTATCGGTCCGGCTGGTGCCTTTCCCATTACCCGGGTCGCCTTCCTCTGCTGCCACCTCTCCGGCACCGGCCATCTGGTGCGGACACTGGCGCTGGCCCGGGCGACGGCGGAAGCGAGGGCGGAGGTGCTGGTGATCGGCGGTGGACGGGTGATCGACCATATCGACCACGACGGGGTCCGTTTATTGCAGCTCCCACCGTTGCAGGTGCCGGACTTCGACTTCTCGACCCTGCGTCAGCCCGACGGCACCCCCGCCGACGCTGCCTATCTCGCCCGCCGGCGGGCGGAGTTGGAGGAGACCTTGGCCGGGTTCCGCCCCGACGCGCTGGTCACCGAGCTTTATCCTCTCGGCCGGCGCATGCTGGCGGCTGAGTTCGAGGCCGCCATCGCCGCCGCGCGCGCCGCCAACCCGGCCGCCGCGGTCATCGCCTCGGTCCGTGACGTGCCGGAGCCGTCGAAAAAGCCCGGCCGGCTGGATGAGGCGGCCGGGCGCCTGCGCCGCCACTACGATGCCCTGCTGGTTCATGGAGACGCGACATTCCTGCCGCTCTCCGCCACCTGGCCCCTGCCCGACGACCTGGCCCGGATGACCCACCACACCGGCTATGTCGGCGGCGCGGCCGCGGCCGAGGCCGGTGCGCATGGCGAGACCGTCCTGGTCGCGGTCGGCGGCGGGGTGCTCGGCCGCCGGCTGCTGGCGCTGGCGGCCGAGGCCGCCGCGTTCTCGCACCGGCCCTGGCACCTGCTGACCGGCGGCGCGGACGCTGCCGACCTCGCCCGTGACCTCGCCGCCCGGCATGGGCGCCCCAACCTCTTCGTCGAGCTGGCCCGGCCCGACTACAAGGCGCTGCTGGCCACAGCCGCCTGCTCGGTCAGTCTGGCCGGCTACAACACCGTGCTCGACCTCGCCGCTTGCACCACGCCGGCGATCCTGGTTCCCTTCGACGAGCACGACGAGCGCGAGCAGGTGATCCGGGCCGAGCGCCTCGCCGCCTGCGACGGTTTCACTGTGCTCAGGGTCGGCGACCTGACCGCCGAGGCCCTGGCCCGCGCCGCCGAGGCCGCCGCCACAGGCCCCCGCCGCACCCCGCTGCCGCTGGCCCGCGACGGCACCGCCTTCGCCGCGGCGAAAATCCTGGAGCTCGCCCGCCGATGACCGAGAGGAAGCGCATCCACGACGTCGAGGGTCTCAACGCCCGGCTGCAGGCGATCACCCGCCGGGCAAGGGTCGACCTCAGCTATCTCCATGACGACCGCTCCCGCGAGCACATCGTCGCCGCTACCCGCGACTGCGCGCGTATCCTCGATGTCTGCGCCGGGATGCGCGGCCATCTCGGGGCGCTGGCGGGCCGGGTCGAGACCCTCGACCTCAACGACATCGACGCGGCCGATGAAAACCTGACCCCGCCCGACATCCTCGGCGATGTCTGCCAGCCGTTCCCGGACTGGATGGCGGAGCGCTACGATGCGGTGATTGCGCTGGCGATCCTGGAGCATGTCTACGACCCGGCCGCGGTGGTGGCGAATTTCCGCCAGGCGCTGAAGCCCGGCGGACGGTTCTTTCTCTATGTTCCCTGGATGTGGCGCTACCATGCGCCGCCGAGCCTGGTGTTCCAAGACTACCAGCGCCTCAGCCGCGACGGCATGGCGTATCTCTTGCGCGACTTCGAGGAGGTCACCCTCTACCCGCTGCGCGGCAAATACTCGGCCATCCTCAACATGCTGAAGTTCTGGAAGGCGCAGGTCGAGCGGCGCTTCGGCGGCCGGATCAACCGCTTCGTCGACGCCCGCGCCAGCGACTGGCGCAACACCATCCAAGCGAGCGGCTACTTCGCCGAGGCGCGGAAGCCGAGGTAGGACTCCGTGACGCGCCCGCCGTTGCCCCGCGATCAATCAGCGCTGCCGCGCCGCTCCTGGAGCAGCTTCAGGATCATCGCTGCCGCCTGCTCGATCGAGCGTCGGGTGACGTTGATCACCGGCCAGCCGTTGCGGACGAAGATCCGGCGCGCCGCGCGCAGCTCCTCGGCAACAGCGTCGGCGTCGCTGTAGTCAGATTGGGATTCGTTCCAAGCGGTGAGACGCGCGGCGCGGATGGTTGCGAGCCGTCCCGGGTCGACGGTCAGGCCGACGACGAGCGGCAGCTTCGCCTTGAGTACCGCATCCGGCAACGGCACGCCCGGGACCAGCGGCACGTTGGCGGCCTTGACCCCCAGCGACGCCAGATACATGCAGGTCGGCGTTTTGGTCGCCCGCGACACGCCGACCAGCACCACGTCGGCGCCTTCCAGGTCGTCGGCGGCGACCCCGTCGTCATGCGCCAAGGTGAATTTCATCGCCTCGACCCGCTGGTAATACTCCTCGTCGATGATGTCGCGCGCAGTGGTGTGCAATCTCACCGGGACGTCGAAATGCGCGGAGAGGCGGTCGACCAGGGGCTCCAGCGAATACATGCACGGCACGCCCAGCCTGTCACAGCCCTTTTCCAGCGCCTGGCGGACATCGACGGCGGTGATGCTGTGCAGCACGAAGCCGCGGGTTTCGGCGATGGCCGCCAGAATCTCCGGCATCTGGCCGAGATGGTGCACCATCTTCCAAAGCCGCCGTTCGACCGCCACCCCTTGAAGCTGTGCCACCGAATTGCGGGCCAGCATCTCGATCAGCTCGCCCGAGGCGTGCGAGACCAGATGCAGATAGATCGTCTTGCTCACGGCGGGATTAGCGGTGCAGCCCGCCGTCGAGGCGCAGCACCGTGCCGTTGATCATGACGTTCTTGATCACGTGCATGACCAGCATGGCGAACTCTGCCGGATCGCCGAACCGGTGTGGAAACGGCATCGACCGTGCCAGCCGCGAGTCCAGGTCACGCTCGATGGTGAACAGGGTCTGGGTGCCGAACAGCCCCGGCGCGATCCCGGCGACGCGAATGCCGAGCGGGCCCAGCTCGCGCGCGGCCGGCAGGATCATGCTGACGACACCGCCCTTGGACGCCGCATAAGCCGCCTCGCCGCTCTGGCCCTCGTAGGCGGCCACCGACGCGGTGGTGATGATGACGCCCCGCTCGCCGCTCGACGTCTTCTGCAGGGGCGCCATGTCGTTGGCTGCCAGCCGCATCATGTTGAAAGTCGAGATCAGGTTGACATCGACAAGCTGGCGGAAGTCGTCGAGGGGCATCGGGCCATCGGCGCCGACCAGCGGTCGCGAGTGGCCGCGGCCGACGCAGTGCACCAGCACACGCGCGGCGCCGTTCGTTTCGCGCGCCTGCCGCAGCGCGGCCTCGGCCGCGGCGGCATCGGACACATCACACGGGATGGCAAGGGCGCCGGTCTCCCTGGCGACCCGCTCCAGGCGACCGGCGTCGATGTCGATCACCGCGACCTTGGCGCCTTCTTCCGCCAAATAGCGAGCGGTCTGGGCACCGAGGCCCGAAGCCGCTCCGGTCACGACCGCCGAGCGTTGCCAAAGATCCATGCCCGCTCCCCCAGCATGCCCGTGTTATTTTCAGGATTTCCCAAGCCATCCCGTCAGAAATCCATCTATACGTGGATGCGGAAAGCTAGGCAACCGCGCCAACCGCCGAGCGGAAGGACCGATGGGACTTGACAGGGATCGGCAGGCGCCGCGACCGCGGATCATGCCTCGAAGATCGCCACCGCCCGGGTGAAGCCGGCCGAGGCGCCCTTGATTTTCCACGGGAAGCAGGCGATCTCGTAGCCGGCGGGCGGGAGCTGCTCCAGCCCGTGCAGCTTCTCGATGCGGCAATAGCCGGTCTCCATCCCCGCCCGGTGGCCCTCCCTGCTTGCGCCGCCTTGCTGGCGCCGCCTCACGAGTAGGGGTCGAGCGCGTCCCGCAGCGCATCGCCGACGAAGGAGAAGGCCAGCACCACCAGGATCACCGGGATCATCGGCACCAGGATCCACGGGTAGAGCTCCAGCGCCCCGAGGCCGGCGTCGAGGGCGTCGTTCAGCATCAGTCCCCAGGAGACGGAGGGCGGCCTGATCCCAAAGCCGAGGAAGGAGAGCGCGGTCTCGCCGAGGATCATCGCAGGGATACTGAGCGAAGCCGAAGCGATCAGGTGGCTCATGAAGTTCGGCATAATGTGGGCCCGGATCACCCTTCCTGGCGAGTCGCCCATCAGCTCGGCAGCCTGGACGTAGTCCTCTTCGCGCAGGGCCAGGAACTTCGAGCGCACTGCGCGCGCCAATCCCGGCCAGTCCAGAAGCCCGAGGATCACCGAGATCATCGCGAACACCGCCAGCGAGTTCCAGTTCACCGGCACCGCGGCCGAGAGCGCCAGCCAGATCGGCAGCTCCGGCAGCGAGCGGAACACCTCGATCGCGCGCTGCACCACGGCATCGACCCAGCCGCCGAAATACCCGGCCATGCCGACGAGGGTGAGTCCGATGACGAAGCTCACCGTGACCCCGATCAGGCCGATCGTCAGGCTCAGCCGCGCCCCGTGCAGGATGCGGCTCAGGACGTCGCGCCCGAGCCGAGCAGGTGGAGCTTGCCCCCCTCGGGCGGACAGATCAGGTGGAACCGGCTCTCGACCAGGCCGAGGAACCGGTAGGGCTCGCCGCAGGTGGCCAGCACGGACACCGGCTGCGGCGATTCCATGTTGGCCATCGGTTTCACCAGTCCGGTCGCGATGTCGTAGACCGTTGCGGTCGGATAGGTGTGCAGGCCGAAATACTCGCCCTCGTGGAACAGGTAGAGCTCCTGTGGCGGGGTGAAGATGTTGTCCTCGTCGAAGCTGTTCGGCGGATAGGGCGCAATCGTCTCCATGAATGGCAGCATCAGGTAGAGGACCAGCAGAAACAGGCCGCAGAACACGCCCAGCCGGTGCTGCTTGAAGCGGCGCCAGACCAGCACCCGGGTCGGCGCGTCGAACTCGGCGCGGTCGAGGACCTGGCGGTCGGCCTCGGCACCGTAGTTGTCGGGAGCGACGTAGTGGCCGCGCAGCTCGGTCATTTCAGGCCCCCCTGCGTTCAGACGACAGCCGGATGCGCGGATCCAGCATTGCCAGCAGGATATCGGAAATCAGCATGCCGATCAGCGTCAGCCCGGCGACGAACAGCAGGATGAAGCCGGACATGAAGATGTCCTGGCTCTTCAGCGCCTGCAGCAGGATCGGCCCCACCGTCGGCAGGCTCATCACCACCGAGATCATCACCGAGCCCGAGACCAGCTGCGGCGCCAGGTTGCCGATGTCGGCGACGAAGGGGTTCAGCGCCATCCGCAGTGGATAGCGCACGATCCGGGTGACCGCCGGCACGCCCTTGGCCCGCGCGGTCTCGACATAGGGCTTGTTCAACTCGTCCATCAGGTTGGCGCGCAGCCGCCGCATCACCGCCGCGGCGGCCGAGGTGCCGATGACGATGGTCGGCACGATCAAGTGGGTGAGGATCGAGCCGGCCTTGCCCCAGCTCATCGGCTCGCCCTCGTATTCACGCGACATCAAGCCGCCGATCGGGATGTTGAAATACTGGGCGCCGTAGAATAGCAGGATCAGCGCCAGCAGGAAATTCGGCGTCGCCAGGCCGATGTAGCCCAGGAACGAGCAAAGGTAGTCGATCCAGGTGTTGGCCCGGCCCGCGGCGATGGTCCCGAGCGGCAGCGCCACGGTATAGACGAACAGCAGCGAGGAGAGGTTGACCAGCACGGTCAGCCAGGCGGTCTCGCCGATCACCTCGGCCACCGGCCGGTCGAGTTCGAACGACCAGCCGAGATTGCCCTGCAGAAGGCCCGCGAACCCGTCCGGCCCCGGCAGGACGCCAAGCCAGATCAGGTATTGGTGCCAGATCGGCTTGTCGAGCGAGTACTGCCTGATCAGCTGTTCGGCCTTGTCGACTCCGGCAGCCTCGCCGGTGGCACGCATCTCGGCGATCTGGTTAGACAGGTAGTTACCCGGCGGCAGGTTGATGATGATGAACACCAGTGCCGAGATGACGGCCAGCGTCACCAGCATGGTCGCGAAGCGCCGGACTAGGTAGAGGATCACGAACCCGGCCCTCCCCCCTCCTTAGTCCCGGCCATTGGCGAAGAAGAACTCGTCCATCCGGTGGATGCCGAGCTGCGCCCCCGGATCCCAAGCGTAAAGACCCTCGGCCGGAATGTTGCGCAGCCCGTCGTTGGCCGCCACCGGGATCGGCGCCCGGCTGACCGTGCCGAGGACGAAGACCTGGTCGGCATGGATCTTCAGCATCTCGCGCCAGATCTCGGCCTTGGTCGCCTCGCTGCCCGCGACCGTCCAGTCCTCGTAGAGCTGCAACAACCGCTTGGCCTCCGGCAGTTCGACCTGATCGCCGGCGGAGCCCTTGGTCTGGTAGTACTGCCCCCAACGCGGCCAGGAGTAGTTCGCCTGGTCCACCGGCGCCAATTCGGTCGGCGCCGCGTCGGCAGTCGGCACGCCGTTGTTCCAGCCGTACCAGGCGACCATCATCGAACTCCCGGCATAGGCCCGATTGCGCAGGATGTCGCGGTCGAGCGCTCGCACGAGCAGGCGGATGCCGATCTCCTTCCAGGACGCTGCGATCAGCTCCAGGACGTCGGCCACCTCGCGCCGCTCGCCGGCGGTCTCGACGATGATCTCCACGGGCTGCCCGTCCGGCAACAACCGGATGCCGGCGTTGGAGCGCTTGTCGAGCCCCAACTCGTCGAGCAGGCGGTTGGCTTCACCGAGATCGAAGCGTGTCCAGGCGGTCGCGTTGGCCTAGTCGAAGAACGGGCTTTCCTCCAGCGCCCCCACCGCACGTTCCTTGGCCAGGCCGAAATACAGGACCTTGTTGATCTCCTTGCGGCGGATCGCCAGGCTGAGCGCGCGGCGGAACTGGGCGTCGCGGAACAAAGCGCGCCAGGCCGGGTCGTCGTAGGTCAGGTTCGGATAAAGCGCCACCTCAGAGGCAGCGCCGGACCGCCAAAGATGGGTAACATAGCCGCCGGCCTTCTCGCTTTTCTTCAGCACCGGGGCGTCGGAGAACCCAAGCGACCGAATCTGCAAGGTCGCCTCGCCCAAGCTGACCTTGGCCGGGATCAGCCCGCCGGCGGCGATCTCGAACTCCACCCGGTCGATATAGGGCAGTTGCCGGCCCTCAGGGTCGATCCGGTGATAGAACGGATTGCGGACCAGAACGTAGCGCTGGCTGTTCTTCTTCGAGGTGTTGCGCCACGGTTGCAGAACCGGCAGGTTCGGATTGTCGAACTTGTAGAGGTTGTCGCGCCGGTTGTGCAGCCGCGCCCATTTCTCCGCCTTGGCCTTTTCGACCTTCTCCGCCAGCTCGTCCGGATCGGCAAACTTGGCGTGGAACCGCTTCATGTAGTGGGCCGGCCGATAGATGTAGAGCGGTCGCGCCCTGGCCAGCGCCGGCAGGAACAAGGGGTTGGGGATCGACCAAGTGTACCTGATGGTCACCTCGTCGATGACCTCGACCTCGGGTTGCTCGCCACCCGCCAGCAGCTCTACCGGCGGACCGCTGGGCGCGAGGTCCGGATTGAGCGCCACGTCCTCCCACCAGTATCGGAAGTCCTCGGTGGTGAACGGGTGGCCATCGGACCATTTGTGGCCGCGCCTGAGATGCAAGGTGACCGATCGGCCGTCGTCGCTGACGGCCACGTCGCGCAACAGATCCGGCGTCAGCTCGTAGCTGGAGTTGTAGCCGACCAGCCGGCCGCAGCCCCAGGCCGCCATGTAGCGGACGTCCTTCGACCGGGTTACGAACATCTTCATCGTGCCGCCGTGCGCGCCGGCGTCGCGGCCCCGAGCAGCCAGGTCGACGACCAGCGGCTCCTCCGGCACGCGCTCGGCCACGGCCGGCAGCTCGCCGGCAGCAACCCGCTCTGCCAAACCCGGTGTCTCGATCAGGTTGACCGCAGCCGCGGGCGCCGCCGAGACAAGAAATGCAACAAGAGCGAACGCCAAGTATTTCATGCTGCACGCCTCACTATCCCGGATTATTCATCAGGGTGTCTGACTTGGCTTGCGGGCATGGATCAAGCTGTTGATGTGGCGTATGAATTTGCCGCCAAACCTGTTCCTGCGCCACCAGCT
>Ga0209255_1000015_pt1 | contig 28587 bp, 26 predicted proteins | sample WorMetvaBAHAMAS2_FD_187394 | JGI IMG/M metagenome (GOLD analysis project Ga0209255, IMG submission 187394) | Marine gutless worms symbiont microbial communities from Max Planck institute for Marine Microbiology, Germany - Olavius vacuus... | ecosystem: Host-associated > Annelida > Digestive...
TGCGGTCCACCCCCTCCAACGCCAGCGCAATCGCCAGCATCCGGCGCGCCGCCCGGCCGTCCTTCGACCGACCAGCCGCTGCCCGCAGCGCTGCCGGCGTCAGGTCCCGTCGCGTCATCTCGACTGCACCTGCCATGCCTGCATCCTTCGTTGCACGACGCAGTGAGTCACAGTTCCCGCAACTTGCGAATCCCCAATCGCGAGTCAGCCAAAAGGGCGCCCGGTATCAGCCGGTTCATCGTGTAGAGGTTGCCGCGCGTGTTCTCCATCAGCTCCTCGACCACCGAGCCGAAATGGAGCGAGGCCAGCAGCGCCGCCATGTCGGCCGCGGATTCATGGAAGCCGTAGTACTCGCCGCTCACCGCCTCGGGCGAGGGGATGCCGACCTCGCTGTAGATGATCGCGTGGCCGATCTCGTGCGCGATGATGTCGAAGTTCAGGCTGTAGGGCCGGTACTCGCCGCCATGCTCGCCGGTCCCGCCGGTCTCCAGAAAACCCCAGCCGATCAGGGCGTTGTCCATCGAAGGCAGGATCGACAGCTCGAGCTTGTCGAAGTCGCGGGCGAAATGCCAGGGGATCGGGCGACCGAAATAGCCCTCCCAGACATCCAGCGCGAAATGCGCCGAGCCGAACAGATGCGCAGCCTCGAAGGCTGGATCGGAGGGATCGATATGGTCGAAATTGCCGTCCTCGTCGGGCAGCGCCTCTTCGACGATCGGACCGCGCCACGGTGGCAGGTACATGCCCGCGCCGGTGGGGTCGTCGGCACCGTAGTTGGTGGGCTTGCCGATCGGGTTCACGGCGTACATGCGCTCGTTCGACTGCCCCGGCCCGACGGTGCCGGGCAGCGACGACACTTCGACCAGCTCCGGTTCGCCGGAGCCCTCCAGGAACGGCGCTTGCGGGAAGAGCAGAAATCGTGTCCCGGGTGGTTCGTCGTCAGAGTACAATTGACCGTTGAATCAATCGCGCCCCACGAGGCCATCATTCGGGTCGATCGTCCTCGTGGCGATCTTCCCCCGAGCGCCAGTATAGGTATTCCCGGCGCAAAATTCGATAGAGTTCCTGGCGGCCCGGCAGACCGACAGCTCGGGTATAGGCGTCGAGGTCGTCCGGGATCTCCCGACCGAGCCGCTCTTCGAAATACCAGATCACCGGTTTGAGGTTTTCGACCGGTGGCGCCGGGCTATCGTCCTGTGCAGCGACGCCGACGGCCTGGGCCTTGTCGGTGGCGCGGCGCTTCAGGGCGGCGAAATCGCCGCTCCATTTCAGCTCGGCCAGCAAATGCCGGGCCAGCGCCTCCGGCGGCAGCGCGCTGCCGGCCTCGATCCGGCTGCTCTCGGCGACCAGCGCCTCGTAGCCCGTCTGTCGAGGTCGTTGCGCGCCAGCCACTCGGCCAGATCCCGACGCCGCATCAGCCCGTTGCGGCTGCGGTGGCGAGACATCTCCTCAAGCAGCGCGCGCCGCTCGATCTCGGCCCCCCCGCGCTCGGCCGCATCGAGCGCCAGACTGCGAAGCGCCGCGCGCGCGCAGCTCCCGGTAGCGCTCCCGATCCAGCCGCAGCTCTTCCAGCACCATGCGTTCCGTCTCGATGGCGGCAAGCTGCCCGGCTTCGACGCGCCCGGTGAGGTCCTCCCAGACATGCGTTGGCTCGAAGCTGTAACCGACGGGCGCCGCCCCCTCGTCGGCCGCCATCGCCGCCGCCATCGCCTGCAGCATGGCGATGGCGTCGTCGCGCTTGGCATCGGCGCGCCCGGTCACCAGCCACGCCCCGAAATCGGCGATCCCCGGAAGATCGGCGGCGGCCTCCAGGATCGCCTCCCAGCTCCGGGCCCGGTAGTGCATCCGCTTGGCGAGGTCGACCAGCGCCGGCACTTGGTCGCCGGCCAGCACGCCCTCTGCCTCGGCCCGCTCAAGCGTGGCCCGGATCGAGACCGTCGGCTCGCTGAGCGGCGCAAAGCCGAGCTCCGCCGGGGCGTGCAGCACCGCAACCTTGTCGTCGTTGATCAGCCGCCCGCTGCGGTAGTCCTCGAAGATCCGCCCGACGCCGCGCATGCCGAAATCGGCCAGCTCGGACGCCCGCAGCGCCCCTATGCTGGCGCTGCCGAACACCTGGATCCCCTGCGCCATCGCCCAGAGGACCTCCTTGTGCCAGACCGAGGGCACGCCGTCGAAATACCCGTCGAAGATTCCGATCAGCCGGGGCCGACAAAGCGCCGCCCGGTAGACATCGCCCTGAGCGACAGGCGGGCGGCATTCTGCATCGATGATGCGGCGGACCTCTTCGACGGGGATCGTCGGGCCGACAAAGACGATCGCGCTCATGGCGGCCCTCCCGCGGCCCGGAGGGCTCTCGGCCCGGCGACGAAGTTCTCGTCGTTATGCGGTGCTTCAAGCCCGGGGATGACGGCACGGACGACAGCGATCCCGATCTCCGGGCGAGACAGATCGACGGTGAAGACCTGGTCGCAACCGGTCGCCCGCAGCCGGGCGAGCAGCCAGTCGAGGTCGTCTTCGAAGGTCTCGCCGGGCCGGTGCGAACAGGCGTCGAAATCGCGGAGCGCCTCGCTCCGGCGGGCCATGCCGCGCACATAGGCGCATTTCCGGCGGATCGCTTCGGCCCCGAACTCGTCCGGGAGCAGGTCGTCCCGCGCGCCCGAAACATTTAAGCCAGTCGGGTCTGCGCCGCCTCGGTGACAGCGCGCAGCAGCGCGATGCCCCGGTGCGGATGGCAACCGTCTCTGATGCCGATATGGCCATCGGTTTCGCCCTGCTCGACGATCATACAGCGGAACGCAGCGACGCCGACATCGCTGGTCGTCTCCCAAATCGTGACCTCGAACCCGGCCGCGGCGAGATGGCGGATCGCTTCGGCGCAGGCTGGATCGTCGACGCTCTCGGGCCGTATCCAGCTCCGGCCCTGCTGCTCCGGGGGGAGGTGATGCCAAAGGGTCGTCGCATCCCTCTCGATTAGCTCGCAGATCGCGTGGCAACTCGCTTCGAGCAGGTGGTTGCCGGAAGCGAGGCCGTTCGTGCTGCATGGAAAACAGCCATGGCCGGGAGCGACCGGCCGCGTGTAGTCGGTGTGGACCATCTCATAGGGCAGCAGGCGGTCTCGCCCCGAACCACATTCGTCCCCTCGATCCACAGAATGCGGTGGGCATCGTGAAACCGGCTGCCGCTGACCCGCGGCAGACGATCGACATCGATCACCGCCGAGTCCCGCGCCAGGTCGGCAAAGGACGCATACCTCAGCGGCCGGGCGATCCGCTCTCCATGCCAGGTCTCGGCTGCCTCCATCACCCCCGAGGCAATGGCCGAATCGAGCGACAGCCCCTTCCCCTGGGAGACCGCGACCGACCGCGAGTTGGGACGGGAAACCATGATCACCGGCAGGCCGATCCGGTCGAGGCCGGTAACGTTGGCGACGCGGGTGATCCCCATCTGCGCGAAGTGCGGCCGGACCCGGGCGATCGTTTCGGCGGGCGGAATGCTCCGGTGCGTGTCGGTCGTATAGAGCTTGGCCGAAGAATGAGGCACGGATCAATCCAGTCGTGACTTGCCGCCCATTGGCACAGCTGCCCCGCGTCAGCGTTGGGGTCGAAGAACCTCGCCTGAGTCTGCACCAAACCGCGCTCGCTCGGCAACGTATCAATGTCGAAGAGACCCCGTCCCGTGAAAACGGCCATGGAAGAGCCGCGTCCTTCCATGCGCTCGCCGCCGCCGGCTTGACGCTAACCGAGGCCGGCGGCAGGATGATGGTCGAAGACGTCGCTGTCGACAGCCCGGCCAAGGCGGCGGGTCTCGACTGGGACCAGCAAACCCTGCGGGTGCTGTGCCCGGTGGAGCAGCCGTCGAAACACCTGACATCACATCCCGGCCCTGCCGGTGTTGGCGCTGGTCGTCGTCTTGCAGCGGCGGCGGATCGATGCCGTGCATGGCCGCGAAGCGGCAGCTTGAGCGGAGGAGCGCAAGTGTACATGTCCATCCTGCCGCCGATCGATCTCAGCCATGCCGAGTCCTGGGAGCAGGCGCCACCGGTCGCTACCGACCTGATCGCCATGGCATCGCATCACCCCGGCGGGCTGCGCGACCGCTTCGACGACCGCCGGCGGTCTGTCGACTCGGAGAAGGATGCGCTGTTCTTGCGCATCCTCAAACCAGGCGATTTCCGCTACGAAGGCGCTGATCTCGGCGTAAAGCAGAACTTTGCGGAAAGACCCCTGACGACAACCCAGGCCTTCGCCGACCCCGCATTCAAGATCCTCTGATCCCGCGGCGCGCGGGCAGGGAGAGCAAGTTAAGGAGTCCAGAGATGCAGAAGGGTGACATCGATCGCGTAGCGGGGCGGCTCGAGGAGGTTCGCGGACTGGCGGAGGCTCGGCTGTCGAAGGGTGAGCGCGGGGATTTCCTGGTTGCGCTGGATCGGTTTTACGCGACGGTTCCGCCGTCGGACATTACCGGGCTGGAGGCGGAGGCGCTGTACGGGGCGGCGCTGGCGGCGTGGAAGTTCGCCGCGGTGCGCGAGCCCGGGACGGTGCGGGTGCGGCTCTACAATCCGCGCACGGCCGAGCATGGCTGGGAATCGACGCACAGCGTGCTGGAGACGGTCAATGACGACATGCCGTTTCTGGTCGACACGCTGACCGGGGTGATGACCGAGCATGGGCTCGGCATCCATTCGCTGGCGCACCCGATGCTGATGGTGCGGCGCGATGGCAAGGGCCGGCGCACCGGCCTGGCCGGCGAAGTCGCCGGGAAGGAGGCCAAGGGGGCGCTCCGTGAGTCGGTGATCCAGATGCAGGTCGACCAGATCGGCGATGAGTCGGTACTGGCGGCGGTCGAGGCCGAGGTGTTGCAGGCGCTGGCCGATGTGCGCGCCGCGGTCACTGACTGGAAGCCGATGCTGGCAAAGCTCGCCGAGGTCACCGAGGCGTTGCGCCGCGAGGCGCCGGCGGACTCGGCGACCGAGACCGCCGAGGTGGCGGAGTTCCTGGAATGGCTGGCCGAGGACCAGTTCACCTTCCTCGGCTACCGGGAGTACCGGGGCGGGACCGGCCGCAAGAAGGGTGGAACCGTGGTCGCGGGCTCCGGCCTCGGGGTGCTGCGTGATCCGGCGTACACGGTTCTGCGCGATGCCGACGGCGCCCCGACCGACCGGCGGCCCGAGATGGATTCCGTGGCCGGCGACAAGTCGCCCCTGCTGATCCTGAAGGCGAACCGGCGTTCGACGGTGCACCGCACGGCGCATCTCGACATGATCGGGATCAAGCACTACGACGCCGCCGGCGCGGTGGTCGGCGAGCACGCATTTGTCGGGCTGTTCACGGCGAACGCCTACAACCGCAGTCCGCGCTCGATCCCGCTGTTGCGCCAGAAGGTCGCGCGGATCTTGGAGCGGGCGGGATTTGCGCCGAACGGCCATGACGGCAAGGCGTTGAACAATGTGCTCGATACCTACCCGCGGGACGAGTTGTTCCAGAGCTCGGATACCCAGCTCTATCGCAACGCGATCGGGGTTCTACACCTGATCACCCGGCCGCGCACGCGGCTGTTCGTGCGGCCGGACCGGTTCGGGCGGTTCATGTCCTGCTTGGTCTACGTGCCGCGCGAGCGCTACGACACCGATCTCAGGGTGAAGGTGGCGGATATTCTGTGCGAGGCATTCAACGGCCGGGTGGCGATCTGGACGCCGATGGTCGGCGAGACCTTGGCGCGGCTGCATTTCGTTATCGCCACGCTGCCGGGCGGGGTGCCCGAGTATGACCATGACGAGATCGAGCAGCAGATCGTGCGGACGGTACGCAGTTGGTCCGATCTGCTGCACGAGGCGTTGGTGGAGCGCCTGGGCGAGCACCACGGTAACCGGCTGAACGGGCTTTTCGGCAAGGGCTTCGGTCCGAGCTACCGCGACGCCTTCAACGCGGTGACGGCGATCGGCGACATCGAGAAGATGGAGCTGCTCAGCGAAGCGGCGCCGATGGCGCTGCAGTTCTACCGGCGGCTGGAGGACCCCGAATCCGCCGTCCGGTTCAAGCTCTACCGGCTCGGCCAGTCGGTGCCGCTCAGCGACTGTTTGCCGGTGCTGGAGAATATGGGGTTCCGGGTGCTGCAGGAGCACCCGTTCCGGGTTTCCCGCGGCGAAGATGAGGTCTGGATCCACGACTTCTACATGCACTCGGCCAGTGGCGCCGATATCGATCTCGGGGCGCTGGGGGGCAACTTGGAGGAGGCCTTCGTCGCGATCTGGAGTGGCGAGGCGGATGACGACCGGTTCAACCTTCTGGTGCTGCAGGCAGGGCTGGCCGTGCGCGAGACAGTGCTGCTGAGGGCCTACGGCCGGTATCTGCGCCAGGCGCGGATCCCCTATTCCTTCGCCTACATGGAGGACGCGCTGGCCGACAACCCGGACATCACCCGGTCGCTTGTGGCGCTGTTCCACGCGTTGTTCGATCAGGCGGCCGGTGCCGATGCCGAGGCCCGGTCGGCCTCGGCGGAGCGGCTCTCAGGCGAGATCGAGGCGGCGCTGGATGCGGTGGAGAGCCTCGACGTCGATCTGATCCTGCGCCGGTTCCGCAACGCCATCGAGTCGACGCTGCGCACCAACTACTACCAGCCGGGCAGCGATGGCCGCGCCAAACCTTATGTCTCGTTCAAGTTCGACTCGGGCTTGCTCGACGACCTGCCGCTACCGCGGCCATGGCGCGAGATCTTCGTCTTCTCGACCTGGGTCGAGGGGGTGCATCTGCGCTTCGGCCCGGTGGCCCGTGGCGGCCTGCGCTGGTCGGACCGCAGGGAGGACTACCGCACCGAGGTGCTGGGGCTGGTCAAGGCCCAGCACGTCAAGAACGCGGTCATCGTGCCGGTGGGCTCGAAGGGCGGCTTCCTGCCCAAGACCCTGCCCGCCGGCGGCACCCGCGAGGAGATCCAGGCCAAGGCGATCCGCGGCTACAAGACCTTCCTCAACGGACTTCTAGACGTTACCGACAACTTGGACGGCGCCGAGGTGGTGCCGCCCGCCCATGTTGTCCGGCGCGACGGCGACGACCCCTATCTTGTGGTCGCCGCCGACAAGGGCACGGCGACATTCTCCGACATCGCCAACGGCGTCGCCGCCGATTACGGATTCTGGCTCGGCGACGCCTTTGCCTCTGGCGGCTCGAACGGCTACGACCACAAGGGCATGGGGATCACCGCCAAGGGTGCCTGGGAAGCGGTGAAGCGCCACTTCCGCGAGCTTGGCCACAACACTCAGGCCGAGCCCTTCACGGTGATCGGCTGCGGCGACATGTCGGGCGACGTGTTCGGCAATGGCATGCTGCTTTCGGACCAGATCAAGCTGGTCGCCGCCTTTGACCACCGCGACATCTTCATCGATCCGGACCCGGACCCGGCGAAGGGCATCGCCGAGCGCCAGCGGTTGTTCGCGCTGCCTCGGTCGAGTTGGCAGGACTACGACAAAGGGCTGATCTCGAAGGGCGGCGGGGTGTTCCCGCGCTCGGCCAAGTCGATCGCGCTGACCCCTGAGATCAAGGCGCTGACCGGGCTGAAGGGCAATCGCGCGACGCCATTCGAGCTGATCAACGCGCTCTTGAAGGCGCCGGTGGACCTGATCTGGTTCGGCGGCATCGGCACCTACATCAAGGCCTCGGAGGAGAGCCACGCGGATGCCGGCGACCGGGCCAACGACGCGGTCCGGATCTCGGCGCCGGAGCTGAAGGCGCGGGCGGTCGGCGAGGGCGCCAACCTCGGCGTCACCCAGCTCGGTCGGATCGAGCTGTCGGCCCGCGGGGTAAAGATCAACAGCGACGCGGTCGACAACTCGGCCGGTGTCGACTGCTCGGACCACGAGGTCAACATCAAGATCGCGCTCGGTGCCGTGGTCGGGGCCGGCGACATGACCGAGAAACAGCGCAACAATCTCTTGGCCAAGATGACCAACGAGGTCGGGGAGCTCGTCCTGCAGGACAACTACGCCCAGACCTTGGCGATCTCGATGGCCGAGGCGCGGGCGCCGCAGCTCCTGGACGAGCATGTCCGGTTCATGCGGGCGCTGGAGCACGAGAACCTGCTCGATAGGGCCGTGGAGCTGCTGCCGATCGACGAGGAGATCGCCGATCGCCGCGCCGCCGGCGTCGGGCTGACCCGGCCGGAGATCGCGGTGCTGGTGGCCTATGCCAAGATCACCGTGTTCTCCGAGCTGGTGCAGTCCGGCGTGCCGGACGATCCCTATCTGGAGCGGTTCTTGGTCGACTACATGCCGACCCCGATCCGGTCGAAATACAGCGAGGTGCTGAAGACACACCGACTGCGGCGCGAGATCATCGCAACGGTGGTCGCCAATGTGATGATCAACGAGACCGGCCCGTCGCTCTGCAACCGGCTCTGCGAGGAGACCGGGGCGTCGGTGGCCGCGATCGTGCGCGCCTTCATCATCGCGCGCGAGATCTTCGGCCTGCCCGGAATCGCCGCCGAGATCAACGCGCTCGACAACAAGGTCGCCGCAGCGACCCAGATCGGCATGCACCAGGCATTGTCGGAGATGGCTGCTGCGCAGTGCCTCCGGTTGCTGCAGGACGGGATCGGGCGGCCGGTGGCTGATTCGGTCGCATTCTACGGACCGGGCATCTCTCGGGTAATGTCGGAAGCGGAGTCGATGATCGCCGAGTTCTCGCAGCGGCGTCTTGCGGAGCGGACCGCGGAGCTGGTCGGCGCCGGGGCGCCGCCGGCGCTGGCCGAGAAGGTGGCGCAGCTGGAGCTGCTCGGCGGGGCCATCGACGTCGTCGAGGTTGCCGCAAAGCTCGGCCGCGAGGTGGTCGACGTGGCGACGAACTACTTCGCCGCCGGCGCCCGGCTGCGGCTCGACTGGCTGCGCTCGGCGGCCCGGGCGATCCAGCCGGCGGACCACTGGGAGCGCATCGCCCTCGGCTGGCTGCTGACGGATCTCAGGGCTCAGCAATCGGCGATCGGCGCCGCCGCGCTCACCCTCGAGGGCGCCGAGCCGGGCCCGGCCGGCATCGCCCGTTGGGTCGACGCCAACCCCGACGCCACCACCCGCGCCACCCACCTGATCGACGAGTTCAGCACCGGAGCCCCCCTCTCCCTCGCCAAACTCGCCGTGGTGACCTCGCAGATCAAGGCGATCGGTGGATGAGGGAGGCCGTGTCACCTGCCCGAGCACCGGGTCGCCACTGCATCGCCTGACAGCGGGTGCCCCGATGATGGCGCGCATCCGCTTCTCGACACTCGACGACTGCGCGCCATTCGAGCGACTTTGGCAGAGATCCAAGGCGAGTTTGGCCCGTTCGATCCTGCCCCCAGGCACCATGCCCGCAGTCAGTCGGGTCGATCGGCTAGGCGAGGTCCTTCGGGCGAAACGGTGCGTGCTCTCAAGGCAGGGATATCCTGGAAGCGCCGCAGCGTGCGATCCCGGTGCGATCTGCCGCAACGAGGCAGGCACAGAGGTCGCCGTGAATCTGTGACAAGACTGGTGCCGGTGAAGGGACTCGAACCCCCGACCCCATCATTACGAATGACGTGCTCTACCAGCTGAGCTACACCGGCCCGGATGCCAAGGACGGGCGGAACATAGTGCCTGGCCCCGGCCTTGGCAAGCCGGATTCAGGCGGCCGACTGGGACGGCTCGCGCCTAGTCCCGGCGTCGCCGCCCGCCTCCTTGCCGGCCTGCTCACCAGCTCCCTCGGCCGGAGATTCGGCGCCGATTTCCTCCGCCTCCTCGACCGTCTCGTCGTCGCCGCCGATCAGCAGCAGCAGCATCGCGGTGTGGCTGATGTCGCTGTCCAGCGCCTCACCGCGCGGTGCCTCGACGGCGCGGGCAAGCCAGCCACGCACCTCCGCCTCGCGCGCGCCCTCGCCGCGGGCGATGGCGGCGTTGACGATGCAGGTGCGGGCGCTCGGCTCCTCCTCCCTGAGGTCAGCGATTGCCTTGCGCGCCCCGGCCCAGTCCTCGGTGACCAGCGCCAGCTCGGCGGCGAGAAGCTGCGACTCGGGGTGCCCCGGATTGGCGTTCAGCAGCCGGGCGAAGCGCCGTCGCCGCTCCTGCGCACTCTCCTCGGGCTCGATCGCGGCGAAGGCGCTGGCGAGAACCGGCGCCGGACCGCGGCGCCAGCCGTCGACCAGCATCCGGGCCGCGGCTCGCTTCGAGCCCGCCCGGGTCAGATGCCGCGCCGCGGCAGCCACTGCCTCGGCGTTCGCCGGGTCGAGCCGCGCCGCCTCCAGCGCCAGCTTTCGCGCATGCTCGGTCTCGCCGACCTCCTCGGCTTCCTCGGCCTGTGCCAGCGCCAGCATGGCGTCGCGGCGGGTGGCCTCCGGCTTGGGCAGCAGTCCGGCGCGGCGCTGTGCGGCGAGGGTCGCCCTAGCGCCGGCCCAGTCGAACTTGCGGCTCTGCAGCATGTAGAGGGCATCGAGCACTGACGGCTCGCGCGAGCGCAGCTTCTTCGCCGCCTCGGCGAGCTTCAGCGCCCGGTCGGTGTCTTCCTTTTCCAGCGCCCGGTTCAACAGACCGCGCACGCCGACATAGGAGGTCGCCGGATCCTCGGCCAGCGCCCGGTAGTAGGTCTCGGCCTGGGTATCGTCGCCGCCGAGCTCCGCCGCCTGGGCGTTGAGCAGCCGGGTCAGGTTCGGCCGCTGCAGCAGCAGCTCGGCCTTCGCCGCCTTGGCATGGGCCAGCTTGGCGTCGCCGGCGGCCACCGCAGCCATGCCGCGGGCCATCGCCTCCAGCCCCCGGCGCTCGCGCGAGCGGTCGAAATAGCGGCTGATCGCGGTCTCGTCGCCGCCCAGGAAGCGCAGCACGGCGAGGATGAAGTCGATGATCCTCAGCGCCAGCCAGATGGCGACGAACAGGATGATCAGCAATCCGACGAAATAGACCGGCGTGAAGAAGTACTCCTGCCCGGCGATCTGCACGGTGACGCCGCCCTGGTCCTCGATCAGATAGTGCAGACCCCAGATGCCTGCGGCCACGAACAGCAGGAACAGCAGGATGCGAAAAGCCGATATCAACATGGTCTCTCTTCTGCTCAACCGCCGGCGCCGAGTGCAGCGCGCCACTCTGCAAGGGCCGATTCCGCGCGCACCCGCGCCCGAAGTTGCGCCAGCCAGCCGCCGAGCCCGTCCTGGGCGGCCGGCGACAGGGTGTCCGCATCGGCCAGCGCCTCGGCCAGCTTGCCCTCCTTGATCCGTGCCCCGATCCGCGAGGTGATCGCGCCGACGTCGTCGCCGGTCTGCTCGGTGGTCGGCCGCCCGGCCACCTGCGCCCGCAGCCAGCCGAACACCTGCGCCCCGGTTCCCTCGCCGGCGCTTGCGCGCACATCCGCAGCGACGGCGGCCTGGGCGTGGCGGGCGAAGCTGGCCTCCAGCGCGGCGGCGGTTGTCAGCCCGGTCTCGGCCCCGGCCGCCAGCGCGTCCGGCGGCGTGCTCTCGGTCAAGGCGGCAAGCTCGACCAGCCTGGCGGCATAGGGCAGCCCGGCGGTCAGGCGGCTGGACAGCACGTCGATGGAGCTCTGCAGGCGTGCCTGGGTCAGCGCTGCGGAGACCTCGTCGATCGCCTCCGACTGCACGTCGCGGGCGTCGGCCGCGCTGGTTTCGACCGCGGCCAGCCGATCCGCCAGCGCCGCGACCTGTTCCTGCATCGCCGCGCTGGCCGCGCCGCCGGCAGCGGCGTTCTGTTCGGCGGCGGCGGCAAACCTGTCGACCCGGGCGCCGAGTGCGGCGAGGGCGGCGGCGGTCTCGGCCGAGGTGGCGCCTTCCTCGCTCGACGCCGCGGCCAGCGCCTCGGAGAGGGCGGTGAACTCGTCGCGCAGCGCGCTCGCCGCCGCCTCGGCGGTGCCGAGCCGTTCGGCCATGCCCGCGGCCTCCGCCGCGGCGCCGTCGGCGGCCGTCTGCGCCGCGACGGCGACAGCCTGCACCTCGGCCAGGGCGGCCGCGGTCTCGCTCGCGGCGGTCTGGACCGCTTCGGCGGCAGCCAATGCGGCGTCGAGCCGGGCCGAGAACGCTGCAAGCTCCTCTTTCATCGCCGCGACGGCCGTCTCGCGCGCCGCGCGCTCAGTGGCGACGGCCTGGTCCAGCTCGGCCAATTGAGCTTCGGTCTCGACCTGGCCCGGCACCAGGTACTTCGCCACCGAGGCCGGCAGGTACGGCGCCACCTTGGGCGCGGCCCACAAGGCTAGGCTGGCGATGACGAGAATGGCGATGAGGGCAATCAGCAGGTTCGCCGCCAGGCTGCGATGCGCCGGCTCTTCCTCGTGAACGTGTTCTTCGTTCAGCGCCTCGTCGGGCAGCGGCGGCTCGTCGGGGTCGATCTCGATGTGCCCGGCGGCGCCGGCCGCAACCGCCCCGGCGACCTCGGTCTCAGCTTCGGTCTCCAGTTCGGACTCAGCCTCGGGCGCCGGCTCGGATTCGTCCTCGGGTTCGACGTCGGGCTTTGCCGCGACCTCGGCATCGACTGCAGTTTCGGTCTCTGCCTCGGCCTCATGCTCGGGTTCGGAGTCGGGATCAGGTTCGGCCTCGACGTCTTCCGGCCGCCGCTCGGGTGCGGCTTCGCCGGTCTCGGGCGCCGGCTCGGTGACCTCGGGCGTGTCTTCGGCGGTTCGGTCGGCCGTCTCGGGATCTTCGGGTTTTCTCATGGATGATCCCCTTTCTCCTGAAGGCCGGGCTGCAAGGACTCGGTGCCGAACTGCAACTAGAGACTAGGTAGCGCACGCGGCCGCTGCAATCGTCATTCCCCGATTCGTTGCTGCAGGGCCGAAAAAACCGACCTGATCGCCGCGAGCATGCCCGCTCGGTCCGCGGTCTCGGCGGTGCGGACGCGCCGAAATCCTGAGTCCGCAAGCGGTTCCGCTGCCGCCGGCGAGATCGCGAGCAGGGTCGTCTGCGCCAACGCGGCCTCGGCCGCGGCGAGTCGCCGGGCCAGGATCGCGGCGTTTCGCCGCGACCAGACGGTGACCAGGTCGACCTCTCCCCGGGCCAGCGCCGAGGCGACCGGGGCCGCGGGCGGACCGGTCTCTTCGGCCTGGTAGAGCACTGCTTCGGTGACCTTCTGGCCGGAAGCGGCCAGCCAGCCCTTGAGATCGCCGGCGGCGTCGCGGCCGCGGGGGTGGAAGAATTCGCACAGACCGCTGCGCTGCGCCAGGTCGACCAGGGCGCGGGCGTCACCGTCGGCGGAGAAGCAGTTGAGGAACCCCGCCCGGCGCGCCGCCGCAGCGGTTGTCTTGCCGACGCAGAGCGCCGGCAGGTCGCGGCGCTGCGTCAGCGCCGCAAGGGCGCGCACGCCGTTGGCCGAGGTGAACAGCAGACCCTGGGTGGTGAAGGGCAGCTTCAACTCCATCGCCGTCGGCACGATCCGGGTCAGCGGCCAGATCAGACACTCGATGCCTTCGTCCTCCAGCATCTCGGCGAGGATCCGGCTGTCCTCCAGCGGGCGGGTCAGCAGCACCTGCATCTTAAGCCCCGAAGAACCCCGGCCCGGCCTCGGCCCTGAGCTCAGCCGCGGCATCGGCGCCCATCGCGGCGCCGTCGGCCAAGAGGCCGGTGCGCTCGGTCGCCAGCCGCTCGGAGCCATCCGGGCGGATGATCTCGCCACGGAAGCGCAGGCGCCCGCCGTCGATCTCCGCCAGCCCGCCGATCGGGGTGCGGCAGGAGCCGTCGAGCGCCGCTAGGAAGGCGCGCTCGGCCGCCAGTTGGCCGGCCGTGGCGTCGTGGTGGATCGGCGCCAGCAGGGCACGGGTGTTCGCATCGCGGTCGCGCACCTCGACCCCGATGGCGCCCTGGGCGACGGCCGGCAGCATCTCCTCCGGCTCGATCGTGGCCCGGATCAGCTCGGGCCGGCCGAGCCGGCGCAGCCCGGCAACGGCCAGGAAGGTGGCCTCGGCGATCCCGTCGTCGAGCTTGCGCAGCCGGGTCTGCACGTTGCCGCGAAACTCGACCACCTTCAGATCGGGCCTGCGGTGCATGAGCTGCGCCCGGCGCCGCAGCGACGAGGTGCCGACCACCGCCCCGGCTGGCATCGCCGCCAGGCTGTCGTGGCTGAGGCTGACGAAGGCGTCGCGCACATCCTCGCGCGGCAGCAGGCAGGGGATGGTCAGACCCTCCGGCAGCACCGTCGGCATGTCCTTCATCGAATGCACGGCGACGTCGACATCGCCGGCCAGCAGCGCCTCCTCGATCTCCTTGGTGAACAGCCCCTTGCCGCCGATCTCGCCCAGGGGCTGGTCGGTGACCTTGTCTCCGGTGGTCTTGATCACCACCACCTCGAACGCCGCCTCGGGCAGGTCATGCGCCACCATCAGCCGCTCGCGGGCCTCGTAGGCCTGGGCGAGCGCCAGTGGCGAGCCGCGGGTGCCGATCTTCAGCGGTTTGTCGGGACTGGGGAGGAAGATGGCCATTTTCACTCTTTCTGCCGTTGCAACCTGCCCTTAGTAAGGGGGCGGACCCTTAGTAAGGGGCTGGACGGGCGCGCGCAATGCGGCGGTACGGAGCCATGGACGGCCAGATCACCCTACTCGGCACCGAATCGAGCTGCGACGAGACCGCGGCGGCAGTGGTGCGCGCCCGCGTCTCGCACGGGGCGGCGCTGGCTCCGGGCAAGATCTTGTCGAGCGCTGTCTTCGGCCAGGAGGACCTGCACGCCCGCTTCGGCGGCGTGGTGCCCGAGATCGCGGCCCGCGCCCATGCCGAGCGGGTCGACCTGGTGGTGATGCGGGCGCTGGACGAGGCCGGGGTCGGGCTGGCCGATCTCGACGCCATCGCGGTCACCGCCGGGCCGGGGCTGATCGGCGGGTTGCTGGCGGGGGTGATGGCGGCCAAGGGCATCGCCGCCGGCACCGGGCTGAGGCTGGTCGGCATCAACCATCTCGAAGGCCACGCCCTGACCCCGCGGCTGACCGAGGGGGTGGCCTACCCCTATTTGCTGCTGCTGGCCTCGGGCGGGCATTGCCAGCTGATCGCGGTCGAGAGCCTTGGAGACTACCGCCGCCTGGGCGGCACCATTGACGACGCGCCGGGCGAGGCCTTCGACAAGACCGCCAAGATGCTCGGGCTCTGCTTCCCCGGCGGGCCGGAAGTGGAGGCCCAAGCCGAGCGGGGCGACGCCGCGCGCTACGACTTCCCGCGTCCGCTCTTGGACAGGCCCGGCTGCGACCTCAGCTTCTCCGGCCTGAAGACGGCGGCGGTGCGCGCCCGTGACGAGTTGGTCGCGGCGCAAAGCGGGCTCTACCGGCGCGACGTGGCAGATATCTGCGCCGCTTTCCAGCAGGCGGTGCGCGATGTCCTGTCGCTGAAGACACGCCGGGCCATGACCCACTTCCTCGGCGAGCACCCGGACCTGTCGGAGCGAGTCATCGCCGTCGCGGGCGGGGTTGCCGCCAACCGGTCCTTGCGCGACGGGTTGGCCGAGGCCGCCGCCGCCGAGGGGTTTCGCTTGGTGGCGCCACCCCTGAGGCTCTGTACCGACAACGCGGCGATGATCGCCTGGGCCGGGATCGAGCGGATCGCCGCCGGCCGGCCCGACACCCCGGCGATCGCCCGGCCCCGCTGGCCGCTCGACCGCAGCGCCGAGCCGATGCTCGGCTCGGGCAAGAAGGGCGCCAAGGCGTGAGCGCGCCGGTCGCCATCCTCGGCCATGGCGCTTGGGGCACGGCGCTGGGCCAGACGCTCGCGGAGGCGGGCGCCGAAGTCCGGTTCTGGAGCCGCGGCGAGCCTGCCTCGACGTTGTCCGGCGCAGCCATGGTGCTGTCGGCGGTACCGGCGCAGGCGACCCGGTCGGTGTTGGCGGCGCTGACGCTGCCCGAGGGCGCCCCGCTGGTGCTGACCGCCAAGGGGCTGGAGCGCGGCACCCTGAAGCTGCAATCGGAGATCGCGGCCGAGGAGGCGCCCGGCCACCCGGTGGCGGTGCTGACCGGGCCAAGCCTCGCCGCCGACCTCACCGCTGGGTTGCCGACGGCGGTGACCATGGCGGTGGCCGAGCCGGAGATCGGCGAGGACCTGCAGCGCCGCCTCGCCACCCCGTCGCTCAGGCCGTATCTCACCGATGACCTGGTCGGCGCCCAGATCGGCGGCACGGTCAAGAACGTGATCGCCATCGCTTGCGGCGCCACCATCGGGCTTTGCCTCGGCGAGAGCGCCCGGGCGGCGCTGATGACCCGCGGCTTCGCCGAGATGGTGCGGCTCGGTCGGGCGCTGGGGGGGCGGCCGGAGACCCTGGCCGGGCTCTCCGGGCTCGGCGATCTGGCGCTGACGGTGGCGTCGGAGCGCTCGCGCAACTACGCCTACGGGCTGGCGCTCGGGCGTGGCGTCTCGCCGGCGGGGCTGGCTGCCGACGGGCGCACCTACGAGGGCGCGGCGACGGCGGCGCCGGTGGCCGGGCTGGCGGCCCGGCTGGGGGTCGAGATGCCGGTCTCGCGCGTCGTGGCGGCGCTTGTGGCCGGTGACATCACCGTGCCGCAAGCGGCTGATATGGTGTTCAGGCGCCCGCTCAGGCGGGAATGAAAACGGAGGAAACCAATGCTCTACGCCATCATCTGTGCCGACAAGCCCGGTGCGCTGGAGGTGCGCAAGGCCAACCGCGAGGCGCATCTCGCGCATATCTAAGGCCTCCGACGGCGCAATCGTGCTGGCCGGCCCGTTCCTCGACGAGGTGGGCGGGATGTGCGGCTCGCTGCTGGTCTATGAGGGCGAAAGGGAGGGCGCCGAGGCCTAGGCCGCCGCCGACCCCTACGCCCAGGCCGGCCTGTTCCAGAGCGTCGAGATCCGGGCTTGGAAGAAGGTGGTCGGCTGAGCGCATGGGCGAATGGGAGTCGATGGCAGCCTTTCTCGCCGACCGCGCCAACCATGGCGGGGCCGAGACCGAGCGTTTTGACACCCACACCGCCACCGTGGTGGTGGTCGGCGAGCACGCCTGGAAGCTGCGCCGGCCGGTCGACTATGGCTGGCTCGACTACGGCACCCGGGCACGGCGGCGGCACTGCGCCGAGCACGAGATCGAGGTCAATTCCACCGCCGCACAGGGACTCTATCTCTGCCTCGCCGGGATCGCCCCCGAGCGTGACGGCTGGCGGCTGACCGGGCTTGATCCGGACCTTCCGGCGGAGATCGAGCCGGTGGTGGTGATGCGCCGGTTCCGCCAGCGCGACCTCTTCGACCGCATGGCCGCCGAGGGCCGATTGACGCCGGAGCTGATGCGCGCCACCGGCCGCGCGGTGGCCGACATGCACAAGGCGTCGCCGGCACGTGACGGCATGGGCCGACTGCCGGCCTTCGCCGGGCGCGAGACCAACGAGCTGGTCGAGCTCGCCGATCTCCTCGGCGCCGAGGCGGTGGAGCGGTTCTCCGTCGAGGTGCAGGCCCGCGCCGCCGCGCTTGCCCCGCTGGCCACCAGCCGCGGCGCCCGGCGCTGCCACGGTGATCTGCGCCTGCGCAACATCGTGCTCTGGCAGGGCCGCCCGGCGCCCTTCGACTGCATCGACTTCAACGATGCTTTCACCGACATCGACCCGCTCTACGACCTCGCTTTTCTCATGATGGACCTCGACCATCGCGGCCATGGCGAGCTGGCGGTTGAGGTGTTCAACACCTGGGCGGAGCGGATGGCCTCGGAGCCGGGGGCGGAGGTCGGCACCGCCTATGGCGGCCTCGCCCTGCTGCCGTTCTTCAAGGCCTGCCGGGCGGGGATCCTGGCCAAGGTCAGTGCCCTGACTCTGCGCGGCCAGGACCTCAAGGCCCATGCCGCTGAGCTGACCGAGGCGCGGGCTTATCTCGCCCTAGCGATCCGCTACCTCGGCGAGGCACCGCCGCCGCGGCTGATCGCTGTCGGCGGGCTCTCCGGCTCGGGCAAGTCGACCCTGGCCTGGAGCCTCGCGGCGCGGCTCTGCGCGGTGCTGCTGCGCTCGGATGTGATCCGCAAGGGGTTCTGGGGCGTCGAGGAGACCGAGAAACTTCCCTCGGAGGCCTATGCCCGCGCGGTCTCGGCCCGGGTCTACGGCGCGATGTGGGACCGGGCGCGGATGGCGCTCGCGGGCGGCGCCACGGTGATCCTCGACGCGGCGCATCTGACCGAGGCGGAGCGCGACAAGGCCGGAGCGCTGGCTGCGGAGATGGGGGTGCGGTTCGACGGAATCTGGCTCGACGCCCCGGTCGCGCATCTCAAGGATCGGGTGACCGACCGGGTGGCGGATGCCTCCGACGCAGATGCCCGGGTGGTCGAGATGCAGACCGGCTACGAGATCGGCCCGATCCGCTGGCAGCGGTTCCCGGCCGAGGGCCCGCCGGAGTCGGTGGCCGAACTGGCCATGGCGGCGCTGGGGCGGTAGAACACCCGCCCAGCAACGCGCCCGGACAACCTCATCGGAGGAGGAGTCAATGGCCTACTGGCTGTTCAAGTCGGAACCGAACACCTGGAGCTGGGACGACCAGGTCGCCAAAGGCGCCGCCGGCGAGCAATGGGACGGGGTGCGCAACTACCAGGCGCGCAACAACATGAAGGCGATGAAGCTAGGCGACCTCGGCTTATTTTACCACTCGGTGAACGAGAAGCGGATTGTCGGCGTCGTCGAGGTCTGCTCGGAAGCCCACCCCGACACCACCACCGACGATCCCCGCTGGGAATGCGTCGACGTCCGCGCCGTGGCTCCGTTCCCGCGCCCGGTCAGCCTGGCCGAGATCAAGGCCGAGCCCCGGCTCTCGGAGCTGGCGCTGGTGCGCCAGTCGCGGCTCTCGGTGGTGCCAGTGACCGAGGCCGAGTGGCGGGTGATCTGCGAGATGGGCGGCTACCAGGGGTAGGGCAGACAGATCTGTCCGCGTCCGCTGGCGCGACAGGTCAATCTGCGCACAGTGCGCATGACGACAAGTTGCTGAATTCAAGACGAAAAATCGTTAACGGCCCGAATCCGGGTCATCGGTCGCATCCGTTGTGCCGCCTCCAAATCGCCGGGTCATGGCCTTCGGGCACCGAAGCGCACTGATCCGGGCTATAGCCGCGCAGCACCTCGTAGCGCTCGACCTGCGCGTCGGTCAGCAGGGGCGGCGTCAGGAGATGGCGCGACAGGTGGACGAAGCGCAACTCGGCCCGCGCCGCCGCGGACTGCTCTATGAGGGACCGAAGCTGTTCTTCATCCAGCTCGGCGCGGACGAAGGCTCTCTCGATCGCCTCTTCGGCGGCGATGAACCGTTCGCCTACGGCCATCGCTTCGTGCTTCATCGCGGCATGGATAGCGCTGATTTCGGCGACCTGATCGGCCGACAGCCAGATCTCGTCCTTCAGTTCGAGCAGATGCGCCGGACCGGGCGCCCCGTTCAGCTCGGCCGCCAGCGCCAGGCCCCAGCCGCCGCCGCGACGCAGCTCTTCGATGTCCGCGTTGGACAGGCTCTTGATCGCCCGCGTTTCCCAGCCGGCATAGGGCGAGGTGGAACCGGTGTGCCGGTGATCCTGCGCTGTGACGCCGGAGGGGAGCGAGGCAAGAAAGAGACTAAAGGGCGGCAAAGCGGCGGATGCTCATGATCGGGGCCTCTTCGTTGGCGGAGTGCGGCACAGATTACATGCGGCGCCGGCGCGGAAAAGCGGGAGCTGCCAGGTTCGGTCAAGTACCTAGAATTTGCGCAAAAAAACGATTCGTCGACTCATCGTCCGCATGCGGATTCGGGCATCGGGCAGGATCAGCCGGGCAGCACGCCGAATCTCGACAGCGCCTCGCGCAGGCCCGGGGGCAGGTTCGGGTCGTCGCCGGGAGCGGCGCCGATGTCCGGGGGGGCGTCCTTGGCGGCGAGATAGCGCCAGCCCTGGAACGCCGCGCGCGGGCGCGGTGCGACCGGGACCTGCGCCGGGTCGAACACGATGGCGCAGCGGCGGATGGCGTCCTCGCCGGTGACCTCCTCCAGCGCGGCGATCCGCTGGCGCACCCGGATCACGCCGCGGATCACCCAGTAGAGCGAGCCGCCCTGCAAGAGCTCGGCGGCGCGGCGCGGCCACATCCGGGTGACGTGGCGCGGGCGCGGATCGAGCCCCTGCGCCAGCCGCTCTGCGCTGCGCAGCGCCTGCCAGTGCGCCAGTTCCTCCACCGCGTCGACGCCGACGCAGAGCTTGACCAGATGCAGGGTCAGCTCAGTCATGCAAGCTCCCGTCGTCGCCGGGCGGGCGACACCCCTTCCCCAACCCTCCCCTCAACGGGGGTAAGGGGCACGTCGCCACGGGTTGCCAGCCCCGCTCAGCCAAGGCCGAGCACGTCGATCATGCTGTATTCGCCCGGCTTCCGGCCCACCCCCCAGAGCGCCGCCTTGACCGCGCCGCGGGCGAAGATCATCCGATCGGTGGCGATGTGGCTGAGCTTGATCCGCTCGCCGGCGCCGGCGAAGATAACGTCGTGCTCGCCGACGACGTCGCCGCCCCTCAGGGCCGCGAAGCCGATATCGCCGCGCTTGCGCGCCCCGGTGTGTCCGTCGCGGGCCCGGTCGGCGACATGGCGCAGGGCTACCCCGCGCCCCTCGGCCGCCGCCTCGCCCAGCATCAGCGCTGTGCCGGAGGGGGCGTCCACCTTGTGTCGGTGGTGCATCTCGACCACCTCGACATCGAAATCGGCGTCCAGCGCGGCAGCGACCTGGCGCGTCAGCACGGTCAGCAGATTCACCCCCAGCGACATGTTGCCGGCGCGGATGATGGTGGCGTGGCGGGCCGCGGCGGCGAGCCGCGCCAGGTCCTCGTCGGCAAATCCCGTGGTGCCGATGACATGGACCAGCCGCGCCTGGGCGGTGATCTCGGCATGGGCGGCGTTGGCCTCGGGGGTGGTGAAGTCGAGTACCGCCCGGACCGCGGCGAACACCTCTAGCGCATCGTCGGAGACCGTGATGCCGTTGGCTTGCCCGCCCATCGCCTCGCCCAGATCGCGACCGACCCAAGGATGGCCCGGCCGCTCGGTGGCGCCGGCCAGAACGGCATCGCCCTGAGTCGCGGCGCGCTCGGTCACGGCATTGGCCAGCATCTGCCCCATGCGGCCCGAGACGCCGGCGACGGCGATGGCAAGCGGTGTCTGGTCGGTCATCGGCGATCTCCCCTGCAGGACGTCCGGTCTGGACCCTGCGCCTGATTAACAGCCTCGTCGAGCGGGGGGAAGGCGGGGATCGGGAGGATGTTGATCGTCGTCAATGCCTGCGGGCCGCGGTTGCGAGATCATGCATATGTGACCATCCCCAACCGATGGGGAGAATCCCGATGGTGGAGAAAACCCCAAGTCCCGGCTGGTGGCCGAACTTCTACGAGCCGTTCCGGCATCTGGGCGAGCGCGTCGCCGACTGTTTCGCGCCGCGCTCCGAGGCGAAAGCGGCGGACGGCCAGTACGAGATCACCATGGAGCTGCCGGGCGTCGACAAGGACAACATCGACATCGCGCTGCACGAGGGCGTGCTGACGGTGAAGGGCGAGAAGCACAGCGAGCGCAAGGAGGAGGGCGAGGGCTACTTCTTCTCCGAGCGCGAATACGGCCGCTTCCAGCGCACATTCCGGCTGCCGGCGGATGCCCAGGGCGACAAGGTGACGGCGGACTTCTCGAACGGCGTGCTGAAGATCACGGTGCCGAAGATGGTCGAGGAGAAGGAGAAGCCGAAGAAGATCAGGGTCAACGCGCTCTGATCGAACCTGAGCGGATCCGGCTGGCCGCTGTCCGGTCCTTCGCGAATCCGGCGTAGGGTGGGTTTCCACCCCACCCTGTGGGGGTGCATGGCGGGGTGGAATCCCACCCTACGGCGAGACCTATCCCGTCATGCTGTCCCAGAAGCCCTTCACCTTGGAGAAGAAGTTCTGGCTCTGCGGGCTGTTGTCGGCCTTCTGCTGCTCGAACTCGCGCAGCAGCTCCTTTTGCCGCGCGGTCAGGTTGACCGGGGTTTCGACCATCAGCTCGATATAGAGGTCGCCCTGCTGGCCGGGGTGTTGCAGCGCCGGCATGCCCTTGCCGCGCAGGCGCAGCTGCTTGCCGCTCTGCACCCCGGCAGGCACCTTGACCCGGGTGCGGCCGCCGTCGAGCAGTGGCGCCTCGATCTCGCCGCCGAGCGCCGCGGTGGTCATCGGCACCGGGATGCGGCAGTGCAGGTGCACGCCCTCGCGGTTGAAGATCTCGTGCTCGACGACGTCGATGAAGATGTAGAGATTGCCCGACGGGCCGCCTCGGGCGCCGGCCTCGCCCTCGCCGGCGAGCCGGATGCGGGTGCCGGTCTCGACCCCCTGCGGGATCGAGACGTTGAGCGCCCGCTCCTTGCGCACCGTGCCTTGGCCGGTGCAGGTGGCGCAGGGGTTCTTGATGATCTGGCCTCGCCCCGAGCAGGTCGGGCAGGTGCGCTCGATGGTGAAGAAGCCCTGCTGGGCGCGCACCTTGCCGTGCCCGGCGCAGGTCGGGCAGGTCTGCGGCTGGGCGCCGCCTTCGGCGCCGGTGCCGTCGCAGGCGCCGCACTTGACCGAGGTCGGCACCGAGATGGTCGCCTGCTTGCCGTTGAAGGCGTCCTCCAACGAGACCCTGAGGTTGTAGCGCAGATCGGCGCCGCGCATGGCGCGGCCGCGGCCGCGGCCCATGAAGTCGCCGAACAGGTCCTCGAACACGTCGGAGAAGGCGCTGGAGAAATCGGGACCGGGCCCGCCGGGGCCGTGCGGCCCGCCCATGCCGGCCTCGAAGGCGGCGTGGCCGAACTGGTCGTAGGCGGCTTTCTTCTCCGGGTCCTTGAGGATGTCGTGCGCCTCGTTCACGTCCTTGAACTGGGCTTCGGCGTTCGGGTTGTCCTTGTTGCGGTCCGGGTGCAGCTCCCTCGCCTTGGCGCGATAGGCCTTCTTGATCTCTTCGGCCGAAGAGCCGCGGGAGACGCCGAGCACCTCGTAGTAGTCACGCTTCGCCATCGATCACGCCTGCATGATTGGCCCTGCCCCCGCACCGCCCCGTATCGGGCGCGGCCTGGAGTACGCCGGGTTTCGCATCTGCTCGACCGACATAGCCGGTCACGGGCGCCGGCGCCAGAACCGGATTGACCGGAGGACGCACGGCGGGCAAAGCCGGCGACAGGCAGGAGAAAGGCCGGTCAAGCCGAAGGGCGCCGCGAACGGCGCCCCGGGACTCGGTCAGGATTGCCCGCGCCGGCACGGCTCAGGCCTTCTTGTCTTCGTCGACCTCCTCGAACTCGGCATCGACGACGTCGTCATCCGCCTCGGCGGCGCCGGTCGGCCCACTCTGGTCCTCGGCCGCCGCCTCGGACGCGGCTTCCTGCTTGGCCTGGGCCTTGTAGATCGCCTCGCCGAGCTTCATCGACGCCTCGGCCAAGGCTTGGGCCTTGCTCTGGATCGCCTCGGTGTCCTCGCCGTCGATAACCCCCTTGAGGTCGGTGATGGCGTTGGCGATCGCCTCGCGGGTCCCCTCGTCGACCTTGTCGCCATGCTCCTGCACCGATTTCTCGGTGGAATGGATCAGGCTTTCGGCCTGGTTGCGGGCCTCGACCAGCGCCTTGCGCTTCTTGTCCTCCTCGGAGTGCTTCTCGGCTTCCTTGACCATCCAATCGATGTCGGAATCGCTCAGGCCGCCCGAGGCCTGGATGGTGATCCGCTGCTCCTTGTTGGTGCCCTTGTCCTTGGCCGAGACATTGACGATGCCGTTGGCGTCGATGTCGAAGGTGACCTCGATCTGCGGCATGCCGCGCGGCGCCGGCGGGATGTCCTCGAGGTTGAACTGGCCCAGGAGCTTGTTGTGCTGCGCCATCTCGCGCTCGCCCTGGAACACCCGGATGGTCACCGCCGACTGGTTGTCCTCGGCGGTCGAGAAAACTTGACTCTTCTTGGTCGGGATCGTGGTGTTGCGGTCGATCAGCCGGGTGAACACGCCACCCAGGGTCTCGATGCCGAGCGAGAGCGGCGTCACGTCCAGGAGCACCACGTCCTTGACGTCGCCCTGCAGCACGCCGGCCTGGATCGCGGCGCCCAGCGCCACCACCTCATCCGGGTTGACGCCGCGGTGCGGCTCGCGGCCGAAGAACGACTTCACCGTCTCGATCGCCTTCGGCATCCGGGTCATGCCGCCGACCAGCACCACCTCGTCGATGTCGGCCGCCGAGACGCCGGCATCCTTGAGCGCGTTCTTGCACGGCTGCACGGTCTTCTTGATCAGGTCGTCAACCAGGCTCTCCAGCTTGGCGCGGCTGAGCTTCAGGGTCAGGTGCTTCGGCCCGGTGGCGTCGGCGGTGATATAGGGCAGGTTGATCTCGGCCTGGGCCGCGGAGGAGAGCTCGATCTTCGCCTTCTCGGCGGCCTCCTTCAGCCGCTGCAGGGCGAGCTTGTCGTTGCGCAGGTCCATGCCCTGCTCTTTCTTGAACTCCTCGACCAGGTACTCGACCAGGCGCATGTCGAAGTCCTCGCCGCCGAGGAAGGTGTCGCCATTGGTCGACTTGACCTCGAACAGGCCCTCGTCGATCTCCAGGATCGAGATGTCGAAGGTGCCGCCGCCGAGGTCGTAGACGGCGATGGTCTTGCCGCCTTCCTTCTCCAGCCCGTAGGCGAGCGCCGCCGCGGTCGGCTCGTTGATGATGCGCAGCACCTCGAGCCCGGCGATCTTGCCGGCGTCCTTGGTCGCCTGGCGCTGGCTGTCGTTGAAATAGGCCGGAACCGTGACCACCGCTTGGGTGACGGTCTCGCCGAGATACTGCTCGGCGGTTTCCTTCATCTTCTGCAGCACATAGGCGGAGACCTGGCTGGGAGAGTACTTCTCGCCGCGCGCCTCGACCCAGGCATCGCCGTTCTTGCCCTCGACGATCTTGAACGGGACCATGCCCTTGTCCTTGTCGACCGTCGGGTCGGCGTTGCGGCGTCCGATCAAACGCTTGATCGCGAACAGAGTGTTCTCCGGGTTGGTCACCGCCTGGCGCTTGGCCGGCTGGCCGACCAGGCGTTCGCCATCGTCGGTGATCGCAACCATCGACGGCGTGGTGCGTGCGCCTTCGGTATTCTCGACGACCTTCGGCTGTGTCCCGTCCATGATGGCAACACAGGAGTTGGTGGTACCGAGGTCGATTCCGATGACTTTTGGCATTTTGTCGTTCCCCTTGTTGGCGATCGGCTGCCGGGTCCGAATTCGGCCCCCGGGCTGCCATCCCGTTCTCACATCGGTTGAGGTTTGGCTCGGCGGCTATATAGGCAGGGCCAGAGAGGGCTGCAACCGGGAAAGGCGCGAAAGATGCAGCACCTGTGTGCCCCTGGCAGCAGGTCCCGCGATGACGCCCGCAACGGCGCCCGGGCTCAGCGCAGGGCGTTAGCGATCCCGGGCTCCTGGAGCAGGTCCGAGAGCTGCCGGGAAAGCTGATGCACGACGATCGCTTCGGCGTTGTCGCGCAGCGTGGTGCCGCCGACCGGTTCCTTGCCGCTGACGGCACCGTGCCCGAGCACCGCGCCGGTGCGGTCGTGGACCGACGCCTCGATGCGCCATTGCAGGTACAGCCGAGTGTAGGAGTCGGCACGCCAGTCCAGAACCTAGATCAGCAGCAGCCGGTCGGCGCCCTGTCCGGGGAACGCCGCCATGATCTCGGGCTCGCCGGCGTCGCTGGGGACTGCGAGCGCCCCGGCTTCGGCGCCGGCGCGACGGAGGGCGCCGGTGACGACCACGCTCAGATCCTCGGCCAGGGTATTGCCCGATTCGGTCGTGACTGGCACCGCGGCACCCCAAGTCCCGCGTTCGCTGCCGAGGAAGCGGCGCGATTCCTTGCCGTCGACCACATAGGGGCGCTGGTCGCTCACCGCGACCGCGACCGGCCGGATCTCCGGGAGGGTCAGGACGAGGCGCGCGGCGGCGATGTCCTGCTTGCTCCCCTTGTCGAACGGATCGAGCGTTCCCGTCGACTTGCACGCGGCGAGTGCAAGCAGGATCGCGAACGCCGGAAGAATCCGGTACATCATCATTGGCCCTACCTCGGGTGGTGCGTCGCTGTTGCGACGATGGCGGCCTCCTCCGGGTGGGGCAATGCGAGGCTGGCCAAAACGGGAGCGGCAATGGCGGAGACGGCGCGCGACATCATGGGAGCCAAGCTTCTGCCCGGCTATCTCGCCCGACCGGCGCAGCAGGCCATGGTCGAGGCTGTGCGCGGAGTGATCCGCGCCGCGCCGCTGGTCCGGCCGATCACACCGTGGGGCAAGCCGATGAGCGTGCGCATAACCTCCGCCGGCCGACTCGGCTGGGTGATCGACCGGGGGCGCTACCGCTATGCGGTGCGGCACCCGGAGACGGGGGAGCCCTGGCCACCGATCCCGGACCGCGTCCTGGCGGTCTGGCGGGCGGTCTCGGGCTGGCCGGAGGACCCCGACAGCTGCCTGATCAACTGGTACGGCGAAGGGGCGCGGATGGGCCTGCACCGGGATGCCGACGAGGGCGAGGAGGCGTTCGCGGCGCCGGTGGTCTCGATCTCGCTCGGTGATGCGGCGCGGTTCCGCATCGGCGGGTTGAGCCGCAAGGGGCCGACCGAGAGCGTGATCCTCAACTCCGGCGACGTGGTGGTCCTCGGCGGCGCCGCCCGGCTCGCCTATCACGGCATCGACCGGGTGATGTTCGGCGAAGGCGATCTCTTGCCCGGCGGCGGCCGGATCAACCTGACGCTGAGGGTGGTGGCGAGCGCCTGATCATTGGAGGGAGCGATGGAGCTTGTTGCTGTCCTACTGGCGGCGGCGGCCGGGTTCGGCGCCGGGGCGGTCTGGTACTTGGTCAATGGCGGGCGCCGGAAGGAGGCGGTCGGGCGCACGGAGGCCGAGATCAAGGCGGACCGTTCGCCCCTGCCTTTCGTCATCGGCTTCGCCGCCAGCCTGCTGACCGCCGGGATGATGCAGCATGTCCTGGCCAGCGCCGAGGTCGAGGACGCTGTCGACGGACTGGTCAGCGGCCTCGGCGTAGGGTTGTTCCTCGTCGCCCCCTGGATCGTCACCAACTACGCCTTCGCCGCCCGACCGAAGGCGCTGTGGTGGATCGACGCCGGCCATGTGGTGCTGGCCTGCAGCGCCATCGGCCTGGTGCTGGGGCTGTTCCTGTAGGATGGGTGCCAACCCATCCTCGGGGGCCAGAAGGGGATGGGTGAGGGTCCTGCGCGCGCTGCCGCGGCCGTGCGTTCACTCGGCGCCGTCTTCCCCCGCACCCTCCTCGGCCGGTTTCTCCGCCGTATCTTCCGCCGGCGCCGGCTGCGGCACGGCTTTGGCTACCGCGACCAGGGCCGGGCGCAGCAGGCGGCCGGCGATGGTAAAGCCGGCCTGCATGATCTCGATCACCGTCCCCGGCGTCGCCCCCGGGATCGGCGCCTCGAACATCGCCTGGTGCAGGTTGGGGTCGAACTTCTCCCCCATCGCCGGGCTGACCTTCTCGATCTTGTGCTTGGCAAAGGCGTTCAGCAGCTCGCGCTGGGTCAGCTCGACCCCCTCGATGAAGCCCTCGGCCTCGGCCCTCAGCTTGTCGTCGACATGGGCAAGCGCGCGGTCGAGGCTGTCGTGCACCGCCAGCAGGTTGCGGGCCAGTCTGGTGCCGCCATAGGTCTCGGCATCGCGCCGGTCGCGCTCGGCCCGGCGGCGCGTGTTCTCGGCCTCGGCCAGGGCGCGCAGCAGCTTGTCCTTCAGCTCGTCGCGCTCGGCCTCGAGCTGGGCGATCACCTCGGCCTCGACCGCGCCGACGAAGCCCGGCATCAGCGTCTCCGCGTCCGGAACCGCCTGTTCAGTCGCCGCCCGCTCGTCCGCCGCCTGCTCGACTTCTGGCGTCGCGTCCTGTTCAGTCGCCTTGTTGACCTTCTCGTCCAACATCAGTTGCCTCGTTCCTTGCTGCTCTGCCTGCGATCTGAGCCGCCCAGCATGCTGCCGACCAGCCGCGCAGTGTAGTCGACGATCGACACGATGTGGCCGTAGTTCAGCCGTGTCGGCCCGATCACGCCGATGATGCGGCGCCGCGAATCAGTGTAGGGCGAAATAACCAATGACGAGCCCGAAAGCGAGAAAAGTTTGTTCTCGGAACCGATAAACACCCGCACCCCGTCGGCGGCTTCGGCCAGGTCGAGCAGCTGCGCCAGGTCGCGCTTGGTCTCTAGGTCGTCGAACAGCTGGCGCATCCGCTCCGGCTCCTCTGCCTCTTGGCCCGGCTCCAGCAGGTGGGCCAGGCCGCGTACGATCAGGCGCTCCATGCTGCCGGAACTGCCCTCGCTCCACAGCGCGATGCCGCGCTCCACCAAGCTCGCGGCCAAGGCGTCGAGCTCGCTGCGATTTGTCTCGATCTGTGCAGGTTTGTCGGACGCCGCGTCGCATCGGTTGAGATGCGCGCGGTGTTGACCGGCGTCCGAGAAGCGCCAAGGCACGAGATCGCGGGGGCGGTTCGCTGAGGGTTCAGGGTTCGAGGGTTCAGGGTTCAGGCTGCGCTATGGGGAACTGGCGCCGGGGGGAGGGATGGCGGTGACCTCAGATCGGGCGGAGCCGAGGAGCATGACGCTGTTGCGCGCCGGTTGTGACCGCTGATCCCGGTGCTGTGAGCGGCGGATCGGCTTTTGTGGCATTCGGATGAGGCTGCAGTTCGGTCACCGGCGCACGGCCGATCGCGGCCTCGGCGGAGC
>Ga0209255_1000016_pt1 | contig 27614 bp, 28 predicted proteins | sample WorMetvaBAHAMAS2_FD_187394 | JGI IMG/M metagenome (GOLD analysis project Ga0209255, IMG submission 187394) | Marine gutless worms symbiont microbial communities from Max Planck institute for Marine Microbiology, Germany - Olavius vacuus... | ecosystem: Host-associated > Annelida > Digestive...
CGACAAGCCCCGAACACCAACACCCCAGGCGAAGACCAAGTTCCGGCATCATCCACACCCGGCAACGCCGGGCGATCCAGCGCGAAAACCCGAAACGAAGCCAACTTCATGAATAAATCGGGATAGGTTGCGTCGACAGCTGCCCGAGCTAGGGGCGGGCTCAGACGATCTCGATATGTCCGTAGGATGTGCATCCTGCGCACCCTTCGCCTGCCGGACCTTTCCGGGGGTGCTCAAAATGCGCACCCTACGGGGTGGTGGAAATCCGGTTCGCCTTGCCTTAAATGGCCCCCGAATCGGACCCTGGACCACGAGACCCGCATGACCCCGCGCCTTGAGGGCTTTCTGTATCTCATCGGCTTCGGCCTCTGCATCCCGGTTGCCAACTGGATGATCGGGCATGTGGGCTCGGTCTGTCCGCCCGAGAGCCCGTGCCTGATCCCGGTGGCGCCGGGGGTGATGGCGCCGAGCGGGGTGGTGATGATCGGCCTCGCTCTGGTGCTGCGGGATCTGGTGCAGCGGCGGCTGGGGCTGCGCTGGGTCTCGGCGGCGATCATCGGGGGGGCGGCGCTCTCCGGGCTGGTGGGGCCGCCGGCGCTGGTGGTGGCCTCGGCCACCGCCTTCCTGGTCTCGGAGTTCGCCGATCTCGCGGTCTACACCCCGCTGCAGGAGCGCCGGCTGGTGCTGGCGGTGTTCGCTTCCAGCATCGTCGGGCTGGTGGTGGACAGCATGGTGTTCCTCTACCTCGCCTTCGGCAGCCTGGACTTCCTGCTCGGCCAGGTGATCGGCAAGGGCTGGATGGTGCTGCTGGCGTTGCCCTTCATCACCTGGCTGCGCCGCCGCGACGAGCGGCTGGGAATCCTGCCGGCCTGAGGGTGCCATCTGCCAGGGCTGGCCCGATGCCCCGGCGCGGCGCGATGCAATCAGGCGAGGCGGGCGACCTCTGGGAGACGCTGCGGCGCCCGGTAGGGCAGGTGGGCGCGGCGCTTCAGGACCCATAGCTGGGCTGGGTCGAGACAGCGGTTCTTCAACGCCTCCGGATCAGAGAGCTTGTCGTCCTCGCGCCGTCTCAGTCTCAGGATCACGGTCGGTTCTCTGCTGGTATCGAGCATCCATCCCCTCCGTCGAGTGGCGGTGTCACCGGAGGCGCGTGCCGCCCTGCGGGCGACAAGTCCTTTCCGGATTGGCTCAAATTTGAACGAGTGTGGTTAATAAACCGAAAATGCACGGATGGGTTGCGCGCCGGGGTCGACGGCACTGGCAGGCGGGGGTGCCGCTATCCGACCCTTGGCTAGGTGTCGGACAGGCGGTAGCCGGCGGGCCAGGGGTCGGCGGGGTCGAGCATGTGCTGGTGGGTGCCGGTGATCCAGGCCCGCCCGCAGAGGGTGGGGACGATCGCCGGCCGGCCGACCACCGAAGTCTCCGCGGCGATGGTGCAGTGAAACTCGGAGTCGATCAGCGAGATGCCGGTGAAGCGGTCGCCGAGCTTCAGCGCGCCGCGGGCGTACAGCACCGCGATCCGGGCCGAGCAACCGGTGCCTCAGGGGGAGCGGTCGATCTTGGCCGGGCGGATGGCGACGGCGTTGCGCCCGGTCGGGATGCCGTCTCGCATCGCCACCGGCGCCGCGATCTGGCAGAACGAGATGTGGTCTCAATCCGGCATTGAAGGGTGGGTGAAACCGAGCTGCTCGTTGGCGGCGGCGGTGATCTTCGCCCCGGTCACCGCGATGTCGCGGGCCTCGTCCGGGGTCAGCGCGAAGCCAAGCGCGGCGGCGTCGGCGATGACGAAGCTGTCGCCGCCATAGGCGGTGTCGACGGTCAGCGTGCCGAGGCCCTCGACCTCCAGCGCCGCGTCGAGCCGGTCGGCGAAGGAGGGGACGTTGCGGATGGTGACCCGCTCGGCGCAGCCGTCCCTGACCGCGACGCGGGCTTCGACCAGCCAGCCGGGGGCTTCGAGCCGCAGCACCGTCTCGGGCTCGGCCACCGCGACCAAGCCGGTCTCGACCAGCACCGTGGCGACGCAGATCGAGTTGGAGCCGGACATCGGCGGGGTGTCCTCGGGCTCCATGATGATCCAGGCGGCGTCGGCCTCGGGGTGTGTCGGCCGCACCAGGAGGTTGATGTGGCGGAAGACGCCGCCGCGGGGCTCGTTGAGCATGAAGTCGCGCAGGGTCTGGTCGCGGGCGATCCAGCGCGACTGCTGCCACAGGGTCTCGCCCGGCGGCGGCGCCACCCCGCCGACGATGACGTCGCCGACCTCGCCCTCGGCATGGGCGGAGACGGTGTGGATGATCCTGGTGCTGCGCATGTCGTATCCCCCGGCGGTTGGCCGGGCGCAGTGTGGGCGAGCCGTTGCCGCCGCGGCAAGAGGGGAATTCCCGCGCCCGGCTCAGAACGCCAGCAGCGTCAGCACCAGGGCGATCAGGATGACGAAGTTGGTGGTGACCATGCCGATATGGGCGTAGCGCAGTCGCTCCTCGGCGGCAGCGATGGCCTCGGGGCCTTCGCGGTGGGCAGAGACCAACCGGGCGACCGATTCGCGGATGTTCAGCAGCGCCGGCTCGATCTGCACCGCGAACACCCCGGCCACGACCAGCAGCAGCGCCAGCGGCGGGTTGACCTGGTGCGAGACCATGCCGAGACCGGCAAAATGGCGCCGAGGCCAGCCAGCATCACCACGACGAAGCGCGGACCGGCGACGAAAGGACGGTCGATCTCGGCCTGCGACTCGGCTGGCGAGACCTGCTTGGTGTGGTTGAGATAGGGGCAGGTGCGCCAATGGTAGAGGCTGTAGAGCGCGACCGCCAGGATCAGCCCGGCGGTGGCCCAGGAATATGGGTTGGAGCCCGCCTGCCGGAGCGAGTCGATCAGCGGGTTCACGGGGCGGCGCCGCTCTCGCCGGCCTGGTTCTTCAGCGCGGCGTCGATCTCGCTCAGGATCTGCTTCCAGGTCTCGACATCCTGGGCACCCTGCACCACGTAGCGGCCGCCGATGACGAAGCAGGGGACGCCGCCGCCGCCCATGCCGCGGGCGGCCTCCTCCTCCTCGGCCAGTGCCTCGCGGTCGGCGTCGCTGGCCAGCATCCGGGCAACCACCTCGCGCTCCATCTCGGCCGATTCGGCGACGTCGAGCAGGGTGTCTGGGTCGGATATATCCTCGCCCCGCTCGAAGTAGCGGTGGAACAGCTGCTGCACCACCGCCGACTGGTTGCCGGTGGACTTCGCCCAGAGGATCAGCCGGTGGGCGTCGAAGGTGTTGGGGGTGCGCTTGATGGCGTCGAAGTCGAGATCCAGCCCGGAATCGGTCGCGAACTGGCGGACTCGCGCGTAAACTTTGGTCGGCGCCCTCGGGGCCGCCGAACTTTGGACTCGAGATAGTCGCGCCGGTCCATGCCCTCGGGGGCATCTGCGGGTTGAGCTGGAAGATGCGCCAGGAGACGTCGAAGGGGTCGATGCCGGTCTTGGTCGAGCCGCGCCTTGCCGATGTAGCACCACAGGCAGATCGGGTCGGAGATGATGTCGAGCGTGATCATGGACGGGAATGTAGGTCGGGAGGCGGCCGGGGCAAACCCCGTGGCCAAGGCGCAACTAAGTCTCGCTCGGCCACAGGAAACGCGCAGTCGGGACGGCCAGCGCGGCACCGACGAACTGGGCGGCGATAAAGGCCGGGGCGTGGGCGGGGGTGATGCCGCTGAAGGTGTCGGTGAGCATTCGGGCGATGGTCACCGCCGGGTTGGCGAAGCTGGTCGAGGCGGTGAACCAGAGCCCGGCCATGATGTAGAGCCCGGCCAGCGCCGGGATTGCCTGCGGCCAGGTCTTCAGCCCGCCGAAGATCGTCAGCACCAGGCCGAAGGTGGCGATCACTTCGGCCGACCACTGGCCGATCCCGGTGCGGGCCTTGATCGAGGTCTGCGCGATGCTGAGATAGAACATTAGGTGTGCGGCCCAAGCGCCTATGATAGCGGCAATAATCTGTACTACAATATACGTCGCTGCCTCGCGCTTGCCCATGTCGCCGCGAAGCACGAACGCCATCGACACGGCGGGGTTGAAATGTGCCCCGGAGACCGGGCCGAGCATGGTGATCAGCACGAACAGCATGCCGCCGATGGCGAGCGAATGCGGCAGCAGCGCGGCCCCGACCTGGCCGTTGGCGAGGTTCTCGCCCATGATGCCCGAGCCGGCTATGGTGGCCAGCAGAAAGGCAGTGCCAATGGCCTCGGCGCCGAGGCGGCGGGAGAAAGGGATGGTTGACATGGGGCAGTCTGGTCTCCGGCTGGGCTTCCGCTTGGTTGGGGGAAAGGGGCGGGGCTGTCAAATGTTCTTTGAACGCCGCAAACCGAGGCCGGCGGTCTCGGGGCATCGCCGATCACGGCATTCTCGCCGGAGCGCGCCGATCTAATCAGCGCCGATGCGGTCGAGTTGGACCTGCAGCGCATTCGGCTCCATGGCCTCGAACGGCAGGGCGAGGAAGGCATTGATGCGGGCCGAAAGCCGGTGATAGGCGATCTGGAACGCGACATCGATCTGGTCCGGCGGTGCTGCAGCGGGGTCGTCGACGCCCCAGTGGCAACGCAGCGGCGCACCCGGCCAGACCGGGCAGACCTCGCCCGCGGCCGAGCCGCAGACAGTGACCACCAGATCTATCTGCGGCGCGCCAAGCGCGGCGAACTCGTCCCAGCTCTTGGATCGGTAGCTGCGGGCAGGCAGGCCCTTGGCCGCCAGCAGGCGCAGCGCCGCCGGGTTGACGACGCCGGTCGGGTTCGACCCGGCCGACCACGCCTGCACCCTGCCGGCCCCGTCGCGATTGAAGATCGCCTCGGCCAGGATCGAGCGGGCCGAGTTGCCAGTGCACAGGATCAGAACATTGAACATAGCATCCCCTCATCGACGCGTTGGAAACGCATCACATAGCCCGGCTCTATGACGTTTTCTTGCGCCGCGCCACCGCCGCGATATCGACGCCGCCGGGTCTCGCCGTACCGGGGGTCTTCCTTTGCCGGGCGATATGGGCGAGGCTGCGGGGTGAGGATGCCTTGCCGAAGCGGGATGGTGCAGGCCGGGCAACAGGTGACAGCCGGTCCGGCACGACCATCGCCGAGGCGAAAAAAAGGCGCCTCCCGAAGGAGGCGCTTTAGGTGTTGAGGCAGGTTTCATACAGGCAAGAAACCTATCGAGCAGTGGGGCGATGATACGAGATCGACGGCGGGGCGGCAAGTCAAATTTGATCAACTGGTCGAAAAACCGCGCTATTGGCAGGGCTTGGCCATTGGCGGCGATGGCGTGGGCGCTGTTCTCGGCGGCGGCTCTTCCGCTGACCGGCGCCGCCAACCCGGTGCACGGAATCGCCATGCATGGCGCCCCGTCGCTCGGTCCCGGATTCGCCCATCTGCCTTATGCCGATCCGATGGCGTCGAAGGGCGGTCGGGTGGTCTTCGGCGAGACCGGCGGCTTCGACAGCCTCAACCCGTACCTGCTCAAGGGCCGAGCTCCGTGGGGGGTGTGGGCGAACACCGTCGAGTCGCTGATGGCGCGCAGCTACGACGAGCCGTTCGCCCTCTACGGCCTGCTGGCCGAGTCGGTGGAGACGCCGGAGGACCGCTCCTGGGTGACGTTCACCTTGAGGCCGGAGGCGCGTTTCGCCGACGGCGCGCCGGTCACCGTGGAGGACGTGATCTGGTCGCTGGAGACAGTGGCGACGGAGGGCCATCCGGCCTACCGCAACGCCTGGGACGCGGTCGGCGCGGTCACCCAGACCGGGCCGCGGAGTCTGAGGATCGAGTTCACCGAGGCCAACCGCGAACTGGCGCTGATCATGGGTCTGCGCCCGGTGCTGAAGAAGGCCGAGTGGGAGGGGCGCGACTTCGCGCGCTCAGGCCTGACCCCAATCACCGGCTCCGGGCCCTACGTGGTCGACAGCTTCGAGCCCGGCCGCTTCATCAGCTTCCGGCGCAACCCCGACTATTGGGGCCGCGACCTGGCGGTCAATCGCGGGCTCCATAATTTCGATGAGATCAGGTACGAATATTATCGCAATTCCGAGACTTTATGGTCGGCAGTTAAGACCGGGGAGGTGTCGATCTTCAACGACGCCGACGTGGTGCGCTGGGTCGAGGGCTACGATTTTCCGGCGGCCGAGGAGGGGCGGCTGCAGCGCGGTGAGATCGCCCACGGACGGCCAACCGGCATGTATGGTTTCGTCTTCAACACCCGGCGCGAGATCTTTGCCGACCGGCGGGTGCGCGAGGCGCTGGCACTGAGCTTTGACTGGGAGTGGGTGAACCAGCGGCTGTTCCGCGGCCAGTACCGGCGGATCCAGAGCTACTTCGGGAACTCGGCGCTGGGCTTCGAAGGGCCGGCGGAGGGATGCGAGGCGGCGCTGCTGGCGCCCTTCGCCGCGGCGCTGCCGGAGGGCACGCTGGAGGCCGGCTGGCGGCCGCCGGTCAGCGACGGCTCGGGACGCGACCGACGCAACCTGCGCCAGGCTGCCCGGCTGCTGGAGGCGGCCGGCTGGCGGGTCGACGGGCAGCTCCGCAGGAACGCCGCCGGCGAGGCGTTCAGCTTCGAAGTCCTGGTCGGCAGCACCGAGGACGAGACCTTGGCGGCGCTCTGGCGCGAGGCGCTGAAGCGGCTCGGGATCGAGCTCAGAGTCAGGCGGGTCGACAGCGCGCAATACGTCGCCCGGCGGCGGGAGTACGACTACGACATGACGGTCAATCGCTGGTTCCTGTCGCTCAGCCCCGGGGTCGAGCAGCGGCTCTATTTCGGCGCTCACGGGCGCACCGAACCGGGGACGCGGAACTACATGGGCGTCGACGATCCGGCGGTCGAGGCGATGATCGCGGCGCTGCTGACGGCGGCGACTCGGCCGGATTTCGAATCAGCAGTGCGGGCGCTGGACCGGGTTCTGAGCGCCGGGCTTTACGTGATTCCCTTTGGTGATCTTGCCGCCGACCGAATCGCCTGGCAGGCCGGTTACGCCAAGCCGGATCGCGATCCGCTCTATGGCTGGCGGCCGGAGGTTTGGTGGAAGGCGGAGAACTAGGTTGCGGCGAACCGACCCAGCACCAGGCTGGTGGCGATCGCCCATATGATCACTGCTATGGCGATGTCGAGAAGGGTCCAGGCGCGGGGGCGCTCGAACACCGGGGCGAGCAGGCGGGCGCCGTAGCCGAGACTGAAGAAGAAGAAGCTGGCAAGCGTGGCGCCGACGCCAAAGGCGATCTTCGGCTCCAAGGCGTCGAAGCTGGTTGAGATGGCGCCGAGCAAGCCGATGGTGTCGAGATACACATGGGGTTGAGCCAGGTCAGCGCCAAGCAGGTCGTAATCGCCGCCGAAAGCGAGGTTGCACCCCGTTCCGCCGACCTGAGCGTGTTGGGGCTGAGGGCCTGGGCGAGCGTCACCGCGCCATAGATGAACAGGAAGCCGGCGCCGCCGTAGGTGAGCGCTGCGATCGCCCCGGGGAATGCGGCGGCGATGGTGCCGGCGCTGATGATTCCGGCGGTGATCAGCAGGGCGTCGGAGAGGGCGCAGATCACGCAGACCCAGAACACATGCGCCTGCATCAACCCCTGACGCAGCACGAAGGCGTTCTGCGCCCCGATCGCGAGGATGAGGGAAAGGCTGGTGGCGAAGCCGGTGAGTGCCGCGGTCAGCATGCCGGCCGGCACGGGCGAGTGGCGACACCCCCCCTGCTAACCTCCGCCCGTTAGGGGGAGGGTGAAGAGGAGACGGTGTTGGGGCCGGCTGTCATCGGACCTTGGACACCCCGTTTTTCGCTCCGGCGGCCCGGGCCAAGGCGCGCCTGCGGGCTTCGGCCTGGCGCTGCGCAGCCTCATGTTCGCCCTTGGTCGCCGGTACCACCAGACCAGCCGAGATCACCAGCTTGGCCGCCTCCTCGATCGACATATCCAGCAGGATGACGTCCTTCTTCGGCACGAAGAGCAGGAAGCCAGAGGTCGGGTTCGGCGTCGTCGGGAGGAACACGCTGACCATCTCCTCGCCGCCGCGCTTCTCCATGATCTCGCCCTTGGTGTCGGTGGCGACGAAGGCGATGGCCCAAATGTCGCGGCGCGGGTATTCGACCATGCAGGCTTGGCGGAACGAGGTCTTGGACTGGCTGAGGATCGTCTCGACGATCTGCTTCACCGCATTGTAGATAGAGCGCACGATCGGCATCTGCGAGACGATGCTCTCGCCGAGCCGGATCAGCTGGCGGCCGAAGACGCGCTTGGCGAAGTAGCCGACGATGGTGGTGAAGACGAAGAAGATGATCACCCCGAAGCCGGGGATGTCGGCGTCTATCCAGGTGCGCGGGTTGTAGGGCGCCGGCACCAGCGGCACCACCTTCTCGTCGACCAGGGTGATGAAGGCCCAGGTCAGCCACAGCGTCAGCACCGTCGGAACGACAACCACCAGCCCGGTGAGGAAATTCGCCCGGGCGTGGTGCCAGATGCTCGGCGACGGGCGGCGCGCCGGTTTGACGCCGCGGTCGGCGCCGCCTGGTGTGGGTTTCGCTGCCATGATCCTGACCCTGACGCCGGTCTACAGCCGGCAATGCGGTGGAACTTAGTAACCGCGGGCTCGGTCTACAACATACAAGAACGATTCACCCCGCTGGTGCCGGGCAATTTGGGCAACCAGCGACTGGCTGGCGGTCTCGGGCCGGGTGGCGCGGGCGATGTGCGGCGTCACAGTGACCCGCGGGTGGATCCAGTAGGTCTCGTCCGGCGGCAGCGGCTCGACCTCGAAGACATCCATGGTGGCGTGCCGCAACAGCCCGGCGTTCAGCGCCTCGTGCAGCGCCTGGTGATCGATCAGTTGGCCGCGGGCGGCGTTGATCAGGCAGGCGTCGAGCGGCATCAGCGCAATCCGGCGGGCGTTCAGGATGTGGTAGGTGTCGTCGGTCCAGGGCAGCAGCAGCACCAGGATCTCGGCCTCGGCGATGGTCTCGTCCAGCGCTGCCTCGCCGCAGCGGCACTCGACGCCGGGGATTTCCTTCTGGCTCCCGGACCAGCCGATGACCCGGAAGCCGTTGAGCGCCAGGCGCTCGGCGCAGGCGCCGCCGAGGGCGCCGAGCCCGAGCATGCCGACGGTCCGTTCGCGCGCCAGCGGCGAGAAATCGGTCTCCCACCGATCGGTCGGCGAGGCGTCGATGTAGCGGTCGATGTCGAGGTGATGGCGCAGCACGTGGCCGACCACGTAGTCGATCATGCCGAGCGTCATCCCCTCGTCGACCATGCGCGTCAGAGACACGTCGCCCGGCGGTGGGTCGATCGTGAGCAGCTTCTCGATCCCGGCCCAGAGGCTGAGGACGGCGGTAAGCCCGGTATAGGGGGCGAGGTCCTGGACCGGGCCGTCTGGGGCGTAGATCAGGAAGTCGACGCTTGCCGGGTCAGCGTCGGCCGGGTCCATCCGAAGGTCGATCTCGACCCCCGCGACGGCGGCGGCCTCCGTCAGGTGCTTTTGGTAGACCTCTCGCTGGCCGACGCGGCCGGCGAACACGGTGACTGGCGCCATGGATACCCCTCTCGAATCGCCTTCAACGACGATGGACGTGGGCAGACTGGATCAAACCGAAGGCCAGGAGCAAGACCGACATTGCCGATCCGCCATAGCTGACCAGCGGCAGTGGTACGCCGACCACCGGCATCAGGCCCATAACCATCGCCATGTTGACGGCGAAGAACAGGAAGAAGGTGCTGGTCAGCCCGCCGGTCACCAGCGCCCCGAAGCGGTCGCGGTTGCGGGCCATCGAGGCGAAGCCGAAGACCAGCACCAGGAGGTAGAGCGCCAACAGCGTGGCGGAGCCGACGAAACCGAGTTCCTCGGCCAGGGTGGTGAAGATGAAATCGGTGTGCTTCTCGGGCAGGAAGTTCAGCCGCGTCTGGGTGCCCCGCATGAAACCGCGCCCATCTAAGCCGCCGGCACCCATGGCGATCTTCGACTGGGTGATGTGGTAACCGGCGCCGAGCGGATCGGCGTCGGGGTTGAGGAAGGTGTCGATGCGGCGGAACTGGTAGTCCTTCAGGAGCTGCCAGTCGGTGCCGCGCGACGCCATCACGGTGTAGACGGCGCTGGCGGCAAGCCCGATGGCGGTGCAGAAATACCACCAGCTGACCCCGGCCAGGAACATCACCGTGGCGCCGCCAAGGCCGAGCAGAAGCGCGGTGCCGAGGTCTGGCTGCTTCAGAACCAGCAGCATCGGCACCGCGATCAGCACCAGCGGCGGCAACAGCCACAGGGGATGCGAGACCTTGCCCTTATCGAGCCAGTCGTAGTAGCGCGCCAAGGCCATCACCATCGCCACCTTCATCAGCTCCGAGGGTTGGAGCTGGATCGGCCCGAGCTGGATCCAGCGCTGAGCGCCCATGCCCGTCTTGCCGATGAACTCGACCGCGACCAGGAGCCCAAAGGCTCCCAGATAGGCGGCCGGCGAGATCCAGCGGAAGAACCGGATGTCGATCATGGCGACGATCAGCATCAGCGCCATGCCGACGGCGAAGCGGGTCATTTGTCGTCCCGCCCAGGGGTCGAGCGAGCCGCCGGCGACCGAGTAAAGCATCAGGAAGCCGATACCGGCGATGGCGCCGACCAGAAGGATCAGCGCCAAGTTCAGGCGCAGCAGCTTGCCGATCAGGCTCGGCGCAGCCGTGCCGTACGGGGTCGCGACGAGGCTCATGTGCGGATCCTCGACTCGGCCTGCTCGCCGGGCGCGGGGCGCGGTGGCGGCGGGGTGGGCGGCGGCGCCGGCCGCTGCCCCGACTGATAGGCGCCGAGCGGCACCTTGGGCCCGTAGAGCGCGCGCATCATCATGTCGCGGGCGATCGGGGCGGCAGCGCGCGAGCCGCCGCCGCCATGCTCGACCACCACCGAGACGGCGTATTTCGGCTCGTCGAAGGGAGCGTAGCAGAGGAACAGCGCATGGTCGCGCCGATGCCAGGGCAGGTCCTCGTTCTTGGTCACCCCGACGGCGCGTTCGGCGGCGGTGATGTTGCGCACCTGGCTGGTGCCGGTCTTGCCCGCCATCGCCATCATCTCGTCGGCGATGCGCGAGTGTCGGGCAGTGCCGCGCCGGCTGTTGACCACGTCGAACATGCCCTTGCGCACCAGCGCAAGGTTTTCGGGCCTCAGCCCGAGATCGTCGGGATCGGCCACCGGCAACGGCACCCCGCCGCGGGCGCGGATCAGGCGCGGATGCACGCCGCGGCCGGAGGCGAGGCGGGCGGTCATCACCGCCAGTTGCAGCGGTGTCGCCAACACGAAGCCCTGGCCGATGGCGGAGTTGAGCGAATCGCCGACCTGCCACGACTCGTCCTTGACCCGGTGCTTCCACTCCCTGCTCGGGATCAGGCCCCCCTTGAGCGCGGGGATCGGCAGGTCTGCGGGTTCGCCAAGACCGAAACGGCGGGCCATGGCGGCGATGCGGTCGATCCCGACCCGCTTCACCGTCTCATAGTAGAACACGTCGCAGGACTGCTCCAGCGACTGGCGCAGATTGACATGGCCGTGGCCGCCGCGCCGCCAGCAGTGGAACTTGCGCCGGCCGAGCTTCATCGCGCCGTTGCAGAAAACCCGTTCCTCGGGCCCGATCACCCCGGCTTCCAGTGCTGCCAGCGCCACCACCATCTTGAAGGTGGAGCCGGGCGGGTACATGCCGCTGGCCCATTTGTTGGACAGCGGCCGGTGGTCGTCGTTGAGCAGGCGCTGCCAGTCGGCGGTGGAGATTCCGCGGACGAAGAGGTTGGGGTCGTAGGAGGGGTTCGAGGCCAGCGCCAGTAGGTCGCCGTTGGTGACGTCGATCACCACCGTGGCGGCGCTCTCCTCGGCCAGCCGCTCGTGGGCGTAGGCCTGCATCTCGAGGTCGAGGGTCAGGTGCAGGTCGGTGCCCGGGACGCCGTCGATGCGGTCGATCTCGCGGATCACCCGGCCGAGGGCGTTGACCTCGATCCGGCGGGACCCCGCCTGGCCGCGCAGCTCCTCCTCGATCGCCCGTTCGATGCCGGTCTTGCCGATCTGGAACTCGGGGATCTGCAGCACCGGGTCGAGGATCTCCTGGGCCTCCAGCTCCTTCTTGGTGACCCGGCCGACATAGCCGACCACCTGGGCGGTGAGCGGACCTTCGGGGTAGCGTCGGGTGAGGCCGACCTCGGGATGGACGCCGGAAAGGGCAGGGAGGTTGGCGTTGACCGCGGCGAAGCCGCGCCAGTCGAGGTAGTCGGCCACGGTGACGGGGACGAAGGCGCTCTTCTGGCGCATCTCCTTCAGCACCCGGCAGCGGCGGTGCTCGGGGATGTCGATGATCAGCCCCAGCTTGTCGAGCATGGTCTCGACCTCGCCGACCTGCTCGCGGATCATCACCACCCGGTAGTTCTGGCGGTTGATCGCCAGGGGCTTGCCGGCGCGGTCGAAAATCTCGGCCCGCACCGGCGGGATCAGGTGAATGTTGATGCGGTTCTCCTCGGCCAGCACCCGGTAGCGGTCGGTCTCGACGATCTGCAGCTGGCGCATGCGCCAGGCGAGGGCGCCGCCGAAGAGGAGCTGCGCCCCGAGCAGGACCAGACCCCGGCGGGTGAGCAGCCGGTTCTTCGCCCCCTCGGCCTCGCTGCGGCGCCTGAGGGCCTCGCGGCAGGCCCGTCGGTCGCGGTTCCGGATCATCCGCCTACCTCGCCGCCTGAAATGTCGCCGGCTTGCGCCAGCCGACCCGGAACAGCCAGCGGAACACCAGCGCCAACGCCGGGTAGAGGAGGAGCGTCGCCAGCCACTGGATGGCGAGGTCGCTGAGATAGGGCGGATGGGCCAGGAGCAGCAGCACCACCAGCCATTCCGCCAGGATCACGAGCGCCAGCATCGTCGCCAGCAGCGCCCATTCGGTGGCGAAGTTACGCCGCGACAGGCCGGGGCCGACCGCCTTGAGGAACTCCGAGGCGAGCACCAGGGTCAGCAAGCCGGCGCCGGTGGGGGCATCGGTGATCAGGTCGCGGACCAGGCCGAGGGCGAAGACGGCGGGCAGGGCGGCTGCCTCCGGCCGGCGGGTGGACCAGTAGGCGACGACGCAAAAGAGGATGTCGGGCGACGGCCAGGCATCGGCGGCAAGACCGATCGGGGCGGCCTCGAGCCCGATCGCAAGCAGCCCGAGGGCGAGCATCAGCGTTATGGTGAACAGCCGGGCGGGGGTGATGCTCATGGACTCAGCCTCCTGGTATCGCTAGGGCGGGCGCGGGATCGCCGCTGCGCTCACTGCAGCTTTCACCGCTGCGCGGGCGCGACAGGATCAGCCCGCCGGGCCGGTCGATGGCAGTGTCGGGGGCGTAGCGCAGCAGGCGGACGAATTCGAGCCGGGCGTAGTCGGTGCCGAGGGACACCCGCCAGCCGCCGCCACGGGTGGCGAGCAGGCGACCGACCGGCAGGTTGGGCGGGAACACGCCGCCGTCGCCGGAGGTGCGCACGAGATCGCCGGGGGAGACCTCGTCGGGGCTCTCCAGGAACTTCAGCAGCGGCGCCGGAGTGCCGTCGCCGGCCAGAATCGCCCGGCGACCCGAGGGCTGGACCGACACCGGCACTCGCGACGAGAAATCGGTCAGCAGCAGAAGCCGGGTGGCGCGCTTGCCGACCCCGACGACGCGGCCGACCAGACCGTTGCCGTCGACCGCCGCCGAGCCGTCGACGACGCCGTCGCGGGCGCCGACATTGACCAGCGCCGACTGCAGGAACGGCCCACCGGAATCGGCAATCACGTCGCCGCTGACGAAAGTGCTGTGCGGCGCCAGGCGGACGTTGTTCAGCGCCCGGAGCTGGGCGTTCTGCTCTTCCAGCTGCCGCGCGGTGCCGCGCCAGGCGCGCAGGCTCTGGATCTCGCGCCTCAGCTCGCGGTTCTGGTTGTAGACATCAAGGAAGTCGCGGTAGTCGCGCGCAACTCCTGATGTGAATGCAATCGGTTGACTGAGAAAGATCAGAGACGGCGTGAACGTGTCGGCAAGTGACAGCCGGAGTCGTTCAAGCCGTGGGTTGTCGCTGCGCCAGAGGATCAGCAGGGCGACCGACACAAACACGACGAGCCCGAGCAGGATTCGGTGTACCGTCCGGGTCAACGCGGCTTCGTGCGGCGAGGCGGATCGCCTCAAAGGCCCCTCCTTCCGCTCAGACTCCGATTTTCATTACATGGCCGAGCCGGTCTAGGTGCTCCAGCGCCCGGCCGGTCCCGAGCGCGACGCAGGCCAGCGGATCCTCGGCGACCGAGATCGCCAAGCCGGTCTGCTCGCGCAGGGTCACATCGAGGTCGTTCAACAGCGCCCCGCCGCCGGCCAGCATAACGCCGTTGTCGACGATGTCGGCCGCGAGGTCCGGCGGCGTCGCCTCCAGCGCCACCATCACCGCCTCGACGATCTGCTGCACCGGTTCGGCCAGCGATTCGGTGATCTGGGCCTGGGTGACCTCCTGCTCCTTGGGCACGCCGTTCAGGAGGTCGCGGCCGCGGATCAGCATCGTCTGGCCGACACCGTCGGCCGGCATCCGGGAGCTGCCGATGGCCTGCTTGATCTTCTCGGCGGTCGATTCGCCGATCAGCAGGTTGTGCTGCCGGCGCAGGTGGCTTATGATCGCCTCGTCCATCTTATCGCCGCCGACGCGCACCGAGCGGGCGTAGACAATGTCGGAGAGCGAGAGTACCGCGACCTCGGTGGTGCCGCCGCCGACATCGACGATCATCGAGCCGGTGGGTTCGGTGATCGGCAGCCCGGCTCCGATGGCGGCGGCGATGGGTTCCGGGATCAGGAATGCCTTGCGCGCACCGGCCGAGAGCACCGACTGCTCGATCGCCCGCTCCTCAACCGCAGTGGCGCCGTACGGCACGCAGATCACCACTTGGGGTTTGGCGAACATCGTGTTCGGCTGTACCTTCTTGATGAAATACTTGATCATTTCCTCGGCGACGGTGAAGTCGGCGATGACCCCGTCGCGCATCGGCCGGATCGCCTGGATCGAGCCGGGGGTGCGGCCGACCATTAGCTTGGCGTCCTCGCCGACGGCCTTGACCTCTTTCTTGCCCTGGATGGTCTGGTAGGCCACGACCGAGGGCTCGTTCAGCACGATTCCCTTGCCCTTGACATAGACCAGCGTGTTCGCCGTCCCGAGATCGATCGCTATGTCGTTCGAGAAGACGCTGAACAATCCGCCGAACATGCTTCCGCCCTTTGCCTTTTTGCCTGCCCCAAAGGGTTATCGTTGGGGTTATTGTTGGGGCGGTTTCAAGCCCTCCCTTGGGTGTTGCTTATATGCGCCAATCGGGAGAGGCGTCAAAGAGAAAGCGGGGGCGTCGCCGCCCCCGCCGTCTTGTCCCGGTTGTCAATGGCCGGCTTAGACCGCCATGGCCGGCTTGGTCTTCTCGCGCCGGACCAGCAGCTTGTTCAGGGCGTGCACATAGGCCCGGCACGACGCAACCACCGTGTCGGTGTCCGACGACTGGGCGGTGACGATCTTGCCGTGCTCGCGCATGCGCACGTTGACGGTGGCCTGGGCGTCGGTGCCCTCGGTGACCGCTTGGACCTGGTAGAGCTCAAGCCGGGCGTCGTGGTGGACCAGCTCCTTGACTGCGTTGAAGGGGGCGTCGACCGGGCCGTTGCCCTGGGCGGTCGTGCGCTGCTCCTTGCCGTCGATCTCCAGGACGATGTCGGCCGACTGCGGCGTTTCGGTGCCGCAGATCACCCGCAGAAACTTGAGCTTGATCCGCTCGGCGCTTGCGGTGGCGGTGGCCTCGTCGACCAGGGCGATGATGTCGTCGTCATAGACTTCCTTCTTGCGGTCGGCGAGGGCCTTGAACCGCACGAAGGCGTCCTGCAGGGCGTTCTGGCCCAGGCTGATCCCCAGATCATCCAGCTTCGCCTTGAAGGCGTGGCGACCGGAATGCTTGCCCATCACCAGGGTCGACTCGGTCAGGCCGACATCTTCGGGGCGCATGATCTCGTAGGTGCCGGTATGCTTCAGCATGCCGTCCTGGTGGATCCCCGCCTCGTGCGCGAAGGCGTTCTTGCCGACGATCGCCTTGTTGAACTGGACCGGGAAGCCGGTGACGGAGGAGACCAGCCGGCTGGCCTGCATGATCCGGGAGGTGTCGATCCCGGTCGCATACGGCATGATGTCGTTGCGCACCCGCATCGCCATCACCACCTCCTCCAGCGAGGTGTTGCCGGCGCGCTCGCCGAGGCCGTTGATGGTGCACTCGATCTGCCGCGCCCCGGCCTCGACCGCGGCCAGCGAGTTGGCGACCGCCATGCCCAAGTCGTTGTGGCAATGGGTCGACAGGGTCACGGCGTCGATGCCCGGCACCCGCTCCTTCAGCATCCGGATGATGGCGGCGGACTCGCGCGGCGCGGTGTAGCCCGTCGTGTCGGGGATGTTGATGGTGGTGGCGCCGTTCTCGATCGCGGTCTGCACGGCGGTGCAGAGGAAGTCGCGGTCGGAGCGGGTGGCATCCTCGGGCGACCACTGCACGTCATCGACCAGGCTCTTGGCGTGGGCGACGCTGCCGGCGATCTGCTCCAGCACATGGTCACGGGTCATCTGCAGCTTGAACTCCATGTGCAGGTCCGAGGTGGCGATGAAGGTGTGGATGCGTTTCTTCTTTGCGTGCTGCAGGGCCTCGAAGGCGCGGTCGATATCGGCCTTGCCGGAACGCGACAGGCCGCAGACGGTGGCGTTCTCGATGATCTTGGCGATCTCTGTCACCGCCTCGAAGTCGCCGATCGAGGCGATCGGGAAGCCGGCCTCGATGATGTCGACGCCCATCTCGTCGAGGAGCGTGGCGATCTGGATCTTCTCCTCCAGGGTCATCGAGGCACCGGGAGACTGCTCGCCATCGCGCAGGGTGGTGTCGAAGATCTTCACGCGGTCCTGTACCGCGGGGGGGGGCTGGTCAGTCATGTCAGAATTCCGTCTAGGTTGCCGTTGTCTCTTCGGCGGCGCGTCCGTCACTCCCCTGAGCGCGCGCGCCGCGGATCACGGCATGCTCAGGGGCGCATAAGCAGGAGAAGCCCGCCGAGAAGGGCTGGCGCGTTGAGCGCGGCGATGCGAGGCGCGTTAGACATGGTGCGCAATATACGCGTTGTTTTGCCGAAGGGAAGGGAAACCTTCTTCCGTTGTCCAGGAAGATGATCGCCTCACCGCGGTGAAAGTCGGGTTACCGCTGCGGCGGGCACTCGGCATTGGCGCCTTGGGTTCCGCGCAGGCCCTGCTTCCAACAGCCCTCGAACACGGCGCCGCTGGCGTAGGTCATGGTGCCGAAGCCGTGCAACTGACCATCGACGAAATGGCCGCGGTAGACGTCGCCGGTCGGGTAGGTGGCAGTGCCCTCGCCGTCGATCCTGCCCTCGCTCCAGCCGCCCTCGTAGACGAAGCCATCCGCCTGGGTCAGCTTGCCCTGGCCGTTGAACTTGTCGTTCAGCAACTCGCCCTCGTAGACCGACCCGTTGGCGTAGGTGTAGTGGCCTGTGCCCGAGCGCACGCCGTCGACCCAGTCGCCTTCGTAGCTGCTGCCGTCGGCATAGGTGATCTTGCCCTCGCCGTGCGGGGCGTTGTTGGCGAACCGGCCGACATAGTGCGAGCCGTTGGCGTAGGTCGCCTCGCCATCGCCCTCGATCCGGCCCTCGACCCAGTCGCCGGAATAGACGTAGCCGCCCGATAGGGTGAAGGTGCCCTTGCCGTGGCGCACGCCGTCGACGAAGTCGCCCTCGTAGACATCGCCGTTGGGGTAGAGGGCGCGCCCTTCCCCGGTGATCTGTCCGTTCTGCCACTGGCCCTCGTAGACGAAGCCGTCGGGCAGGGTGATCTTGCCTTGGCCCTGGCGCAGTCCCTGGTCGAAATCGCCCTCGTAGATCGAGCCGTTCGGATAGGTGACCTTGCCCTTGCCCTGCTGCGAGCCGCCCACCCATTCGCCCTCGTAGCGGTAGCCGGTGGGCAGGGTCATGATGCCGGTGCCGTCATGGGCGTTGTCCTTGAACTCGCCCTCGTAGCGCATGCCGTTGGCGTAGACGGCGACGCCCTTGCCTTCGATCTTGCCCTTGATCCAGTCGCCGTCGTAGCTGCCGCCGTTGGCGTAGGTTATCTTGCCCACGCCGTCGCGGACGCCTTCGACGAACTCGCCCTCGAACACCGAGCCGTCGCGAAAGCGCTCCCGGCCGTGGCCGTGGATCACTCCGTTCACCCAGGCACCGGTATACTCGTAGCCGTCGGGCGCGGTGTAGGTGCCTTGGCCATGCTGCTTGCCGTCGCGGAACTCACCGACGTAGACAGCGCCGGAGTCATACCCCTTGGTCGCGACGGCGCCGGTCTGCGCCAGCGCAGCTCCGGTGAGCAAGGCCGCAGCAACCGCTCCGAAAAAAACAACTCGCATAGGTCTCTACCTCTGTCCCCGCACCCGGATTTCGGTCCAGGTCTTCCGTCTTGATCGCGCCGAATTGACCTTTCGCGGTGGCAGTGTATGTGCCTTGGAAGGCGCTGACAACGTCTCTGTTCACGCCTCGCACGCCGGCAACGCGCTCGGATCGCGCGACTTTGGTGCCGCCGGGCTTGCTCTTGCCGGCCCCGCGGGGCTAATGGAGGGCGCTCTCGGAGAGCTGGAGCCGCCAATGCCTTCACCCGACACATTGCGTATCATGCTGGCCCAGGCCAACCCGGTGGCCGGCGATATCGCCGGCAATGTGGCTTTGGCGCAGGCGGCGCTGTCGGCGGGCGAGGCGGCCGGCGCCGACCTGGTGGCGCTGCCGGAGATGTTCCTCTCCGGCTACCAGGTGCTAGACCTCTCGGTGCGGCCGGCCTTCCTGAGCGACATCCAGGCCGGGCTCGACGTGCTGGCGGCGGCCACGCGCAAAGGCGGCGCGGCGCTGGCGGTGGGTGCGCCGATCCCGGGCTCGACCCGCGAGCCGGGGCAGGACCACGCCGGCGCCTACAACGCCTATCACCTGTTGCAGGACGGCGTGGTGCGGGCCTCGTTCCACAAGCACCACCGGCCGAACTACGGCGTCTTCGACGAGAACCGGCTTTACCTGGAGGGCCAGATCCCCGGCCCGGTGGAAATTGCCGGCTGCCGGGTGGCGTTCCCGATCTGCGAAGACATGTGGTTCGAAGACGTGGCCGAGACGATGGCCGAGTCGGGGGCGGAGCTCTTTGTCATCCCCAACGGCTCGCCCTATGCGCGGGACAAGTACGACATCCGCGTCCAGAACATGGTGGCGCGTACGGTAGAGACCGGGCTGCCGTTGGTCTATCTCAACCTGATCGGCGGCCAGGACGACCAGGTGTTCGACGGCGGCAGCTTCGCCATGAACCCCGACGGGCGGCTGGTGGTGCAGATGCCGTTCTTCGATGCTGCCAACGAAATGCTGGAAGTCCGCCGCACTGAGGACGGCTGGCGCATCGCCCAGGGGGCACTGGCGCTGGTGCCGGATGCGGCCGAGCTGGACTACCGTGCCATGGTCGAGGCGACGCGGGACTATGTCCGCAAGTCCGGCTTTTCGAAGGTGGTGCTGGGCCTCTCCGGCGGGGTCGACTCGGCGCTGGTAGCGACCCTCGCCACCGACGCGCTGGGGCCCGAGTGCGTGCGCTGCGTGATGCTGTCCTCACGCTATACCTCTGCCATCAGCCTGGAGGACGCTGCGGCGGTGGCCGAGGCGCTGGAGGTCAGGCACCCGGAGATATCGATCTCCGGAGCGGATTCCGCCATAGGCCAGGGGCTGGCGGAGGAGTTCGAGGGGCTGGAGCCGGACGTGACCGAGGAGAACATCCAGTCGCGGCTGCGCGGCGTCTACCTGATGGCGCTGTCCAACAAATTCAACGAGCTGCTACTGACCACCGGCAACAAGTCGGAGATGGCGGTCGGCTACGCCACGCTCTACGGCGACATGAACGGCGCCTACAATCCGATCAAGGACCTCTACAAGACCCGGGTGTTCGAGACCTGCCGCTGGCGCAATGCCAACCACCGGCCGTGGATGAAGGGGCCGGCCTGGCCGATGATTCCGCCCCGGGTGATCGAGAAGCCGCCCTCGGCCGAGCTGCGCGAGGACCAGCGCGACGAGGACAGCCTGCCGCCCTACCCGGTCTTGGACGCGATCCTGCAGATGCTGGTCGAGGACCAGCTCTCGACCGAGGAGATCATCGCCGCCGGCTACGACCGAGCGACGGTGATGAAGGTGCAGGGGCTCTTGTACATCTCGGAGTACAAGCGCTTCCAGGCGCCGCCGGGCGTGAAGCTGACCAAGCGGGCGTTCTGGCTGGATAGACGCTACCCGATCGTCAACAAGTGGCGGGACAAGTCGTGACGGCGGCGCAGCTCCCGCGCGCCCGATGGGCAGAACCCGTCATCGCCCGGCTTGACCGGGCGATCCAGCCGGTTCGTGTTCCGGGCGGCTTGCTGGATGCCCAGGTCAAGCCGGGGCATGACGGCTGTTTCGGCACGGAGACTGCTCGATGAACAAGGTGCTGGCGCGTTTCACCCCGAAGCGGGGGATGCAGATCGGCATCTTCATCTGCCTGGTGATGTTCGCCGTGGCGGCGGCGTTCACTCTGCTGACGGTGCCCCCGGAGCAGATGGTGGGGGATTTCTCGTTCAGCCGCATCTCGCTGTGGCTGGTGGTGGTGCTCTGCCCGGTCTACGCGGTCGACACCCTGGCTCGGATCATCCGGCGCACGCCGACGGTGGTGGCGACCGAGGCGGGGCTGGTGTTCCGCTCGCTTGCCAGCTTCACCGAGCCGATCCCATGGGACGAGATCGAGGCCATCGGCGCCACGGTGATGGGCAAGAAGCTCTACTTGGCGATCTAGCTCAAGAATCCGCGTGCCTCCTTCTCCCGGCTTGGCATCTGGGGGCGGCTGGTGTTCGCCAAGTCGCATGCCGAGAACGTGCCCAACATCACCTTCCGCTGGCTCCACCTCGGCGTCAGCCCGATCGAGGCGGCGGAGGTACTGGAGGGGATCAGGGCGGCGCGAGGCGGCGCGCGCGCTGGGCCGAAGAGCGATCCATAGGACCAGGCAAAAGGGAAAGTTTCCCCTTCCCTTGGCGTGCCATTGCGGTAGCTTGCTGCGGTGCGGGTTCCGGAAAGGCTGAGGATGGCGGAGAAGAGCGACTACGGGATCATCTATCATCGGTCGAAGACCGGTGCATACGGCGCGATTGGGGCGGCGTTCGCCCTGTTCGCCTTCGTCTTCGTGGTGCTGACGCGCGACGGCGTCGGCGGGGTTCCGTTCTCAACCGATCTGCGGACGATGGCGGTCTATCTCGCCCTGCCGTTTGCGGTCGCGCTGTTGCTCGGCCACGTGCATCACGCGGTGTCGAAAGGGCCGACCGTGGTTGCCTCGAAGGACGGGATCACCGTGCTCTATACCAAGCCGCCCGTCGGGCCGATCCGGTGGGCGGAGATCAAGCAGTTCGTTCCGCTCCGTTCGAACGGCCGCCCCTGTGTCGGCGTCGTGCTAGACGACGTCGAGCATACGTTCTCGCTCCACCGGCAGGACTTGGTGCCGCTGATCCGGGCCGCGAGGCGGAAGCGGGCGCATCTGCGCATCTCGGGGAAGATGCTGGACGAGCCGCTTCCGACCGTCATCCGCGAGCTGGAAGAGATGCGGCAGAGGTACTCGTGGCGCAGGGCATGACCGTCACCCGTTTCGCCCCGTCGCCGACCGGCTTCCTGCATGTGGGCAATCTGCGCACCGCGGTGATGAACTGGGCCATCGCCCGCCAGGCCGGCGGCAGCTTCATCCTGCGCATCGACGACACCGATCGGGAGCGTTTGCAGGAACGCTATGTCGATGCCATCCGCCGCGACTTGGAGTGGCTGGGCCTGACTTGGGACCGGGAGGAGCTCCAGTCGGCCCGGCTCGACCGCTACGCCGAGGCCGAGGGTCGGCTGCGCCAGACGGGGCGGCTCTATGACTGCTTCGAGACCCAGCTGGAGCTGGATCTGAAGCGCAAGAAGCAGCTCAACATGGGCCAGCCGCCGGTCTACGACCGTGCGGCGCTTCGCTTGACCGATACCGAGCAGGACCGGCTGCGGGCCGAGGGGCGGCATCCGCATCAGCGCTTCCTGCTGGAGCAGCGCCAGGTGGCCTGGGACGATCTGATCCGCGGGCCGCAGCATATCGACGCCGCCAGCCTCTCCGACCCCGTGCTGATCCGCGAGGACGGGCAGCTTCTCTACATGTTGGCCTCCGTGGTGGACGACGCCGAGATGGCGGTGACCCATGTGGTGCGCGGGGCCGACCATGTCACCAACACCGGCGAGCAGATCCAGATCTTCGAGTCGCTTGGCTATGCCCCGCCCGCCTTCGCTCACCATTCGCTCTTGACCGGTGCGGGCGGCGAGGCGCTGTCGAAGCGGCTCGGCACGCTGGCGTTGGCGGACCTGCGCGAGGCGGGGATCGAGCCGATGGCGCTGGTGGCCTTCCTGGCCCGGCTCGGCTCGTCGCATCCGGTGGAGGTGGTGACCTCGCTCGACGATGTGCTGGAGGGCTTCGAGATCGGCGCCTTCGGCCTCTCGCCTACCAAGTTCGATGTTGCTGAATTGCATCTGCACAGCGCCAAGACGGTGCGGGCGCTGCCCTTCGAGGCCGTGAAGGAACGGCTGGAAGGATTTGGGATCACTACGGATATCGCGCCTGCGTTCTGGCAGGCGGTGGGTCACAACCTCGACCGTCTGGACGAGGCGGCGGAATGGTGGGCGCTCTGCCGCGACGGAGTGCGGCCGGTGGTGGTCGCCGAGGACGCGGCCTTCGTTGCCGAGGCGCTGGCGCTGTTGCCGCCGCGGCCGTGGGGGGCGGAAACCTGGAAGCAGTGGACCGACGCGGTGAAGGCCAAGACCGGGCGCAAGGGGCGCGGGCTGTTCCTGCCGCTGCGCCTCGCGCTCACCGGTCGTGACCACGGGCCGGAGATGGCGGCGTTGATGCCGCTGCTCGCCAAGCCTTGACAGGACCGGGGAAAGGGAGCATTGGAACGCGCATGAACACCGCGATCTGCATCTGCCGGATTTGCATTACCCGCTGACATAGTCCGCGGCGGTGTTTCCTGTTCCCACGACCCGAACATGATGTTAGGCCCGCCGCGGCAGGAAACCGCGCGAGCCTGAGGCATGACCGAAATTCAGCTCTACAACACCCGCACCCGGACCAAGGAGCCGTTCACGCCCCTCGATCCGGGCAATGTGCGGATCTATGTCTGCGGCCCCACGGTCTATGACCGGGCCCATATCGGCAACGCCCGGCCGGTGGTGGTATTCGACGTTCTGTTTCGGCTGATGCGCCACATTTACGGTGCGGATCACGTGACTTACGTGCGGAACTTCACGGATGTGGACGACAAGATCAACGCCCGTGCGGCGGCGACGGGACGGCCGATCCGCGACATCACCGACGAGACCATCGGTTGGTATCACGAGGACATGGACGCGCTGGGGGAGCTGAGGCCCAGCTTCGAGCCCCGCGCCACCGAGCATATCCCCGACATGATCGCGATGATCGAGGCGCTGGTCGCCCGCGGCCATGCCTACGCGGCGGAGGGCCATGTGCTGTTCGATGTCGGCTCCTACCCCGCTTACGGCCGGCTGGCGCGGCGGTTGCTGGACGAGATGCAGGCCGGGGCCAGGGTCGAGGTGGCGCCCTACAAGAAGAATCCGATGGACTTCGTGCTGTGGAAACCCTCCGAGGGCGACCTGCCGGGTTGGGACTCGCCTTGGGGCCGGGGCCGGCCGGGCTGGCACATCGAGTGCTCGGCGATGTCGAAGGCGCTGTTGGGCGAGGTCTTCGACATCCACGGCGGCGGCATTGACCTGCAGTTCCCCCACCATGAGAACGAGGTGGCGCAGAGCTGCTGCGCCAACCACACCGAGATCATGGCCCAGGTGTGGATGCACAACGGTTTCTTGCAGGTTGAAGGCGAGAAGATGGCCAAGTCGCTTGGCAACTTCTTCACGGTGAAGGACCTGCTGGACAAGGGCATCCCGGGGGAGGTGATCCGGATGGTGCTGCTCTCGGCGCATTACCGGCAGCCGTTGGACTGGACGGAGAAGCGGGTGGAGGAAGCGGAGGCGACGCTGCGCAGGTGGCGGGCGCTGACTGTGAATGCCGTGGCGGCGTATACGGTGCCGGCGGGCGTTGTGGAGGCGCTTGTGGACGATCTCAACACGCCGAAAGCCGTGGCCGAGCTGCACGCGCTGGCGGGGCAGGGCGACGTGGCCGGGCTTGCCGCCGCGGCGCGGTTGCTCGGCTTGCTGACGCCGGAACTCGGCGGCTGGGAGGCGGCGCCAGAGGCCGATGCCGAGGTCGCGGCCCTGCTGGAGGAGCTGCTGGGTGAGCGGCAGCTGGCGCGCAAGGCGAAGGACTTCGCCCGCGCCGACGCCATCCGCGATGGGCTGACCGCGGCGGGCGTTGTGGTCAAGGACACGCCGCAGGGGGCTGAGTGGGAGCTTTCGCCCGAATTCGATGCCGCCAAGCTGGAGGCCCTGCAATGACCAATGCTTTGACCGCAGCGCGCAGAACGGAGGGCAGCGCCCGCCCCTGGGGGACGGGTCGGGCGCTGCCCGGGCCGTTGGCCCAGGCGGGATCAACCCCTGCGTTCCTTTCATGTCCGTCGTCGCCCGGCTTGACCAGGCGATCCAGTCCCGCCTGTCTCCCGCCCCCTTCTGGATGCCCCGGTCGAGCCGGGGCATGACGGTCCTCATGCAAAGGCCAGGCCTATGACCCGCGAACGCCTCTCCCTGTTCGACACCACCCTGCGCGACGGGCAGCAGACCCAGGGGGTCGACTTCTCCGCCGCCGACAAGGCCCGGATCGCCGAGGCGCTGGACGAGCTTGGGATCGACTATGTCGAGGGCGGCTGGCCCGGCGCCAACCCGACCGACAGCGACTTCTTCCACACCGCGCCGAAGCTGAAACGCGCTACCTTCACCGCCTTCGGCATGACCAAGCGGGCCGGGCGCTCGGCCGCCAATGACGAGGTGCTGGCCGAGGTGGTCAACGCCGGCACCCCGGCGGTCTGCCTCGTCGGCAAGTCCCACGACTTCCATGTCGCGACCGCGCTCGGGATCACGCTGAAGGAGAACCTGACCAATATCCGCGAGAGCGTCCGGCACCTGGTCGCCGAGGGCCGCGAGGCGCTGTTCGATGCCGAGCATTTCTTCGACGGCTACAAGGCCAACCCGGATTACGCCCTCGCTTGCCTCGACGCCGCGATGGAGGGCGGCGCCCGCTGGGCGGTCTTGTGCGACACCAATGGCGGCGCCCTGCCGGGCGAGATCGGCGAGATCGTCGCCACCGTCTGCCAGCGCATCCCCGGCACCCATGTCGGCATCCACACCCACAACGACACCGAGCAGGCGGTGGCCAACAGCTTCGCCGCCATCGAGGCCGGGGCGCGGCAAATCCAGGGCACCCTGAACGGCCTTGGCGAGCGCTGCGGCAACGCCAATCTGGTCTCGATCATCCCGACGCTGCTGTTGAAGCCGACTTACGCCGAGCGGTTCGAGACCGGTATCGCACCGGAGGCGCTGCCGCGGCTGCGCGCCGCCTCGCTGATGCTGGACGGGATCCTGAACCGGGCGCCGAACCGGCATGCTCCTTACGTCGGTGCGGCCGCCTTCGCCCACAAGGCGGGGCTGCATGCCTCGGCGATCATGAAGGACCCGACGACGTACGAGCACGTGGCGCCGGAGGCGACGGGCAACGAGCGCGTGGTGCCGATGTCGAACCAGGCCGGGCGGTCGAACCTGGTCAAGCGCCTGGCCGAGGCCGGGATCGAAGCCAATCCGAAGGACCGCCGCCTCGGCGAGCTCTTGCGCCACGTCAAGGAGCGCGAGGATCAGGGTTTCGCCTATGATTCTGCGCAGGCCAGTTTCGAGCTGCTGGCGCGGCGTTATCTCGGGCTGCTGCCGAAGTTCTTCCATGTCGACCGCTATCGGGTCTCGGCGGAGCGGCGCGAAGACTCCCCGGACGGCCCGGTGACCGTCTCCGAGGCGGTGGTGGTGGTCTATGTCGACGGCGTACGGATGATCTCGGCGTCCGAGTCGATCGACCCCGTCTCCGGCGGCGACCAGGGGCCAGTCAACGCCCTGTCCCGGGCGCTGCGCAAGGATCTGGGGCGCTACCAAGGCTACATCGACGATCTCAGGCTGATCGACTACAAGGTGCGCATCATCGGCGCCGGCACCGAGGCGGTCACCCGGGTGCTGATCGACAGCGCCGACAGCCAGGGCAATACCTGGTCGACGGTCGGGGTCTCGCCGAACATCGTCGATGCCTCGTTCCAGGCGCTGGAGGATGCGGTGTTCACCAAGCTGATTCTGGCCGGGGCGCCGGCGGCGAAGTGAGCGGGCAGGAGCTCAGCTCGCCAGCGCGGCTGGTTCGGGAACTCGACCCGGATCTGTTCCATGCCGCGCTGTTCGCGCCGGAGCCGGCGCGCGAGCGGCTGATGGTGCTCTATGCCTACGATATCGAGCTGAGCCGCGCCGCGGCGAAGGCCGCAGGCACCGCGTGGGAGCCGCTGATCGCGCGGATGCGGCTGCAATGGTGGCGCGAGGTCATTACCGGGATCACGGCTGGGGCGCCGCCGATGGCACACGACGTGGCCGGGCCGCTGCACGGGCTGCTGACCGCACACGCGCTGCCCGCCGACGACCTCGCGGCACTGGCCGATGTGCGGGAGCTGGAGCTGCACGGGGTGATGGACGAGCACCGGTTCAACGACTGGCTCGACGGTCGGTTCGCGGTGCTGACCCGGCTGGCGGTGCATCTGCTCGCCGGCGGCAACGCAGCGGCGCGGCGCGCGGCCAGCGCGGTCGGTCTCGCGCTTGGGACCAGCTTTGCGTTGCATCAGACGGTGCCGCTGGCGGCGGAGGTCGGTTTGTACCCGCTGCCGGGGCTCGGCCCGGAAAACCGGGCGGCGCTGGCGCGGGGCCGGACCACGGCCCATGCCCGCGCCACGGCCCACCGGCTGGCAGACTAGGCGCTGGCAATGCTGGCGGCGGCAAGGGCAGAGCGCAGGGGGGGCCCGGGGCGGCAGTCTCGGCGCTGCTGCCGGTCTGGCGGGCCGAGAGAGTGCTGCGACGGGCGCGGCAGCCTGATCTCGATCTCGGTCGCGACCTGGCCGGTCACGGGCCGGGTGGGCGGAGCCTGGCGTTGGCCTGGCGGGCGGTCAGGTGGCGGTGGTAGCCGCGTCAGGCCGATCCGGCTTCAGCGTTTGCGCAGCACATAGACGGTGCATTTCAGCCCGATGCCCGGCAGGTGGTCGCCGTATTCCTCGAACAGAACCTCCGCGACGCCACGGTCGGCCAAGGCTCGGACCTGCCCTGCGATGCTGCCATCGGCGGCCGCGTGGTCGTTCAGGCTGAAGACCAGGCAGCCGCCAGGGGGCAGCTTGGCGAGAATTTCGTCCAGCATCGTCGCCGGCATGTATTCCGGGGTGATGCAGCCCACCGCGGCGGCGTTTCGGTAGACGCCGTCGGCGATCTTCAGCGGCTTCGACATGTCGGCGATGGCATTAATACCAGCGAGCGCGGTCCCTGCCTCACGCGGGGGATTCCCAGAGGGTTGCAGTTCTGAATCAATGCCTCCTGAGCAAACAGGAGGCGCTGATTGGCA
>Ga0209255_1000017_pt1 | contig 27420 bp, 27 predicted proteins | sample WorMetvaBAHAMAS2_FD_187394 | JGI IMG/M metagenome (GOLD analysis project Ga0209255, IMG submission 187394) | Marine gutless worms symbiont microbial communities from Max Planck institute for Marine Microbiology, Germany - Olavius vacuus... | ecosystem: Host-associated > Annelida > Digestive...
ACCGAAAGCACACCGTTCCCGGTCCGAACCCCGCAATCACAACCCCCTCGCCGCGCCTCGCCGCGGCGCCCGCAACCTATCGCGAAGCGATTTCGTGCGTTGTGCACGAAGCGGACGCTCACTTCAGAGCGTCGGAATGCACCGAAACTGGCGGATGGCCGACTGCCGAGCTTGAGCGGCCGGGTATCACCAGATGGCGGTTCTGATGCGGCGGGGCCGCGAGCGCGAGCCTCTTGCCTTCATCCGCCCCGGCGCGGCAGCGTCCGGCCGAATTCTCGCAGCGCTACGAGCACCGGGCCAAGCGCTTTGCCTTTTTCGGTCAGCAGATACTCCGCCCGCGGCGGGTGCTGCGAATAGAACCGCCGCTCGATCAGCCCCGCCGTCTCCAGCCGCTTCAGCCGGTTCGACAGGATCGCCGGGCTGGCGCCCACAACCTTTCGCGAGAAATCGGAGAACCTCTGCGGGCCGTCAAGCGTCAGGTCGCGAAAGATCAGCAGACTCCAGCGGTCGCCGAGCAACTCGAGTGCTCGTGCCACGGGGCAGTCTGTGCGGTCCTGCGTCTCGGCCATCCGTGAAATCTAGGCGCAAGGGTTGAAAATGTGAATAGACTACATAAAACATAGTTACTATCACAAACGGAGTGACGCTCATGCCCAGCTATCTCGTCCCCTTCATGACGACAACCCTCGCCGTCGTCATCGCCGCAACCCTTGCCGCGGTTGCGTTTTCCGAATCCATCGACCGCGACAGCCGGCGCCGTGCGGTGCTGACGCTCGGCGCTATCTACGCCGTGTGGGTGCCGACGGTGGTCTGGCTCGCTGAGGCCGAATGGTTCGGCGCCGTCGTCAGCGGAGGCGCGCCCGTCCTGTCGCCGGCAATGGCCCGGCTGCCGCTGGCGATCGCGCTGCCGCCGCTGGTGCTGGTGGTGGCGTTGGCGCTTTCGCCTGATGTGCGCAGGATCGCGGACGGCCTGTCGCAGATCTGGCTGACCGGGTTGCAGTCGCTGCGGGTCGTAGGCGGGGTGTTTGTCCTGCTCTGGGGGGACGGCGCGATTCCCTGGGAATTCGCCCTGCCGGCCGGCCTCGGCGATGTCGCGGTCGGGCTGATCGCCATGGTCGCGCTCGGCAAGCTGCGCAGCGAAGCGCCGACCGCGGCGGCCTGGGTCCGGCGCACCTACGTGTTCGGTCTGGCCGATTTCGTGCTTGCCATCGGTACCGGCTTCCTGAGCTCGCCCAGCGCCATCCAGCTGCTGGCCCTTGACCGGCCGAACGAGGCGATCCAGTTCTACCCGCTGACGCTGGTCCTAGCCTTCGCGGTGCCGGTGTTCCTCAGCCTGCACATCCTGTCTATCCGCCTCGGCGCCGCCCGCCGGGCCGGGTCAGGGGACGCCGCGGTGGCCGCCTGAGCCATTGCCGCTCCGGCGCGCCGGACCTCAGCGAGCAGCGCCGGGCACGAAAGGCGGCGAAGGAGGGGGGCTTGTCGGCGGGCTAAACCTGGTGGGCTCGTGCGAGCCCACCCTACACGTCCAAATCCTCGGCGAACCGCGCGTTCTCCTGGATGTACTGGAACCTGAGCTCCGCCTTCTTGCCCATAAGGCGCTCGACCAGGCCGCCGGTCTCGCCGTCGTCGTCGGCGTCGATCTCGACCCGGATCAGGGTGCGCGAGCCCGGCGCCATCGTGGTCTCTTTCAGCTGCCTCGGCATCATCTCGCCGAGGCCCTTGAAGCGGCTGAGCTCGATCTTGCCCTTGCCGCCCAAACCCTCGGCCATCAGCCGGTCCTTCTCCGCCTCGTCGCTGCAATAGACCGACTTCGCGCCTTGGGTCACCCGGTAGAGCGGCGGCGCGGCGAGGTAGAGGTGCCCGTGCTCGATCAAGGGCCGCATCTTGGTGAAGAAGAAGGTCATCAACAGCGAGGCGATATGCGCCCCGTCGACATCGGCGTCGGTCATGATGATGACCTTGTCGTAGCGCAGGTCGTCGTCGCGGTACTTGGTCCCCGGCTGGACGCCGAGCGCCTGCATGAGGTCGTTCAGCTCCTGATTCTGGCCGAGCTTGGCCCCGGCAGCGCCGATCACGTTGAGGATCTTGCCCCTCAGCGGCAGCACCGCTTGGGTCTTGCGGTCGCGTGCCTGCTTGGCCGAGCCGCCGGCGGAATCGCCCTCGACCAGGAAGATCTCGGAGCCGTCGCGGGTCGCGTCCGAGCAATCCGCCAGCTTGCCGGGAAGCCGCAGCTTCTTGGTGGCGGTCTTGCGACTTGTCTCCTTCTCGGCGCGGCGGCGCATGCGCTCGTCGGCGCGCTCGACCAGATAGTCGAGGATGGCCCCGGCCAGCTTCGGGTCGCCCGCCAGCCAGTTGTCGATGCGGTCGCGCACCGCGCCCTCGACTAGGCGCTGGGCTTCCGTTGTGGCCAGCCGGTCCTTGGTCTGGCCGACGAATTCCGGCTCGCGGATGAAGACCGAGATCATCGCCGCAGCGGTGCCGATGACGTCGTCGCGGGTGATGTTGGCGACGCGGCGGTTGCCGATCAGCTCGCCATGGGCGCGCAAGCCCCGGGTGACCACAGACCAGAACCCGGCCTCGTGAGTGCCGCCCTGGGGGGTGGGGATGGTGTTGCAGTAGGACGAGACCATGGCGTCGCGCCCCGGTGTCCAGGCCAACGCCCACTCCACCGAGCCGGTGGCGCCGTTGTTGAGCCGCTCGCGGAAGTCTACCTTGTCGGCGAAGGGCCGCTCGCCGAAGAACTTGTGGCCGTTCAGCGAATGGACCAGGTAGTCCTCCAGCCCGCCGGGGAAGTGGAAGGTGTCCTCGCGCGGGGTATCGTCGCCTTCGCGCAGGAGCTCCGGCGCGCAGCGCCAGCGGATCTCGACGCCGCGGAACAGATACGCCTTCGACCGCGCCATGCGGTAGAGCCGGGTCGGGCGGAACACCAGGCGGTGGCCGAAGATCTCCTGGTCCGGATGGAACCGCAGCATGGTGCCGCGGCGGTTCTGGGTCGGGCCTAAGGATTGCAGATTGCCGGTCGGGTGGCCGCGGCTGAATTCCTGGGCGTAGAGCTGCTTGCCGCGCGCCACCTCGACCCGGAGGTGATCGGAGAGTGCGTTGACCACCGAGACACCGATCCCGTGCAGGCCACCGGAAGTCTGATAGGCCTTGTCCGAGAACTTGCCGCCGGAGTGGAGGGTGGTGAGGATCACCTCGAGCGCCGATTTCTTCGGGAACCGCGGGTGGGGGTCGACCGGGATGCCGCGGCCGTTGTCGGTGACCGCGACCGAGCCGTCGGCGAACATCTCGACATCGATGCGGCTGGCGTGTCCCGCCACCGCCTCGTCCATCGAGTTGTCGAGGACCTCGGCCACCAGATGGTGCAGGGCGCGCTCGTCGGTGCCGCCCACATACATGCCCGGCCGCTTGCGCACCGGCTCCAGCCCTTCCAGCACCTCGATGGTGGCGGCGTTGTAGGCTTTCTCGGCGGCGGTCTGGGCGAAAAGGTCGCTGGCACTCATGTGCTCTTTGCTCCCGAATCGTCACTGCTCGTTCAGACAATTAAAGCAGGCCGGGCGGGGTTGGTGCAACCTCGGGACGATGGGGTGGGGCTTGAGGACAGGAAAGCCCCCTCCCTGGTCGGGGAGGGGGCGCTGTCTCGGGGCCGGTTTGCCGAACGCTACTGCGAGCGCAGCCGCGGGTCGAGCGCGTCGCGCACCGCGTCGCCGAACAGGTTGAAGCCGAACACTCCCACGGTGATCGCCACGCCCGGCCAGATCGCGATCCAGGGCTCGGTGCGGATGAACTCCTGCGCGTTGCGCAGCATCAGCCCCCAGGCCGGAATCGGATCCTGCACGCCGAGGCCGAGGAAGGAAAGCGACGCCTCCAGCAGGATCGCTTGGCCGACGAAGGCGGTGATCATGATCAGATAGGGCGCCATCACGTTCGGCACCATGTGGCGCAGGATGATCCGGGCATCCGAGAAGCCGTTGGCGCGGGCCGCGTCGACATACGGGATCTCGCGGATCGCCAGAGCGCTGGAGCGCACCACCCGGGCGCAGCGGGGGATGAACGGGATGGTGATGGCGACGATGACGAAATAGACCGAGTAGTCCGGTGAGATCGCCAGCGCCTGCGCCATCGAGACGATGCTGAGGGCCATGATGATCAGCGGAAAGGCCATGAACACGTCCATGATCCGCTGGAAGATCAGGTCGATCGTGCGGCCGAAATAGGCGCTGCCGACACCCAGCACGAGGCCGATGGTGGCGCCGATGAAGGCGCAGGTGAAACCGACGAACAGCGCCGTGCGCGAGCCGTAGATCACCCGGGTGAAGATGTCCCGGCCCCACTCGTCGGTGCCCATCCAGAACATCGCGTCCGGGGCGACGAACTGGTATTCGTAGCTGTTTGCGACCGGGTCGAAGAAGGTGATGTACGGGGCGAAGATCGCCGCTAGGATATACAGCATGACGACCACAGCGCCGCCGGTGCCGAGCGGCTGCTTGCGGGCGAAGACCTTCAGCCGCTTGGCGAGACTCGGGCGGTCGCGTAGGTCTTCAAGTTGATCGAAGGTTACGTCGGACATGGCTCAGGCTCTCAGCTGTAGCGGATGCGCGGATCGAGCCACGCATAGAGGATGTCGACGAAGAAGTTGGTCATCACGAACACCAGCACGATGACCATGACGATGCCCTGGGTCATCGCGTAGTCGCTCTGCTGCACCGAGTCGACCAGCAGCCGGCCGAGGCCGTTGAGGTTGAACACCTGCTCGGTCACCACCAGCCCGCCCATCAGGAAGGCGAACTCGATGCCGATCACCGTGACCACCGGCAGAAGCGAGTTTCTCAGCGCGTGACGGTTGATGATCAATTTTTCGATCAGGCCCTTCGCCAGCGCGGTGCGGATATAGTCCTCGCGCAGCACTTCCAGCAGCGACGAGCGGGTCATGCGGGTCGCCACGGCCGCGTATCGATAGCCGGTCGCCACCGCGGGCCAGATCAGCATCGACAGGTTATAGGCCGGATCCTCCCATATCGGGACATAGTCCAGTGGGGGTGTCCATCGGACGCCGGTGAACGCTTCGGATATGCTCAACAGCTCCAGCAGGGTCAGGATGCCCAACCAGAACGAGGGTATCGCGATCCCGGCGATCGAGAAGGTTCGGACCACATAGTCGATCCAGGTGTTCTGGTAGACCGCGCTGAGCGTGCCCATCGGAATCGAGATCAGGATAGACACGATCGTCGCCATGATCGCGACCTGAAGGCTCAGTTCGAAGCGCAGGCCCATTTCATAAGCCACGCTGCGTCCGGTCCACATCGAGGTGCCGAAATCGAGCACCGCTAGGCCGCGTATGAAGTCGACGAACTGCACCGCAATCGGGTCATTCAATCCCTGCTGCTCCTTGCAGAGCTCGATCTGGGCCTCGTCGACATAGGCGCCTTCGCCGCCGAGCTTCAGCTCGCAGACATCGCCCGGCATCGCGCGCAAGAGGAGGAAGATCACGATGGCGGCGCCAATCACCGTCGGGATCATCAGGAGGAGGCGTTTCAGGACGTATTGCCACATGGGCTTTGCTCACTCGTTGCGGTCGATTTCACGTCCGCCTGAAGGCGGTGGAACAGGCGGCCTTGCGGCCGCCTGCCTCCGGTTCTCAAGCGTTTACTGATTCAGCCAGATGTGGTCGAGCTGCTGGGCCAGATAGTGGCTCGGCGCGATCTTCTAGCCCTTCACATAGAAGCGGTGCGGATTGATCTTGTACCACCACAGCGTAATTTCCTGGCTCGAGTGCTCGTCCAGCACCAGGCGCTCGTATTTGCGCATCAGCGCGTACTGCTCCTCGAAGGTGCCGGCGCGGGCCAGCTTGTCGTAGGCCGCCTCGATCTCGGCGTTCTCGAAGTTGGCGTAGTTGGCGCCCGAGGTGGGCAGGAACTTCGAGACGTCCGCGATCGGGTTGATCACCGACTGGCAGTTGAAGTCGATCGAGACGTCGAACTCGCTGGTCTTGCGCAGGATGTCGTAGAACACCGGCGACGGGTTGACCTGCTGCTCGAAGTTCAGGCCGACCTGCTTCCACTGGTCGATCAGCCAGGTGCCGACCACACGGTAGGGCTGGTCGACGCCGCGGTTGTTGAACAGGAACTTCTGGTCGCTGCCGACACCGGCTTCGGCCAGCAGGCGACGGGCCTCGGCGCGGTTCGCCTCGAGGTCACGCCCGTAGCCGGCGATCTGCTCCAGTTCCTCCGCGCTCGCGGCCAGCGGGTGCTTCGGGAACACGATGCCGCCCACCGTCTTCACGATGGCGATCTTCGACAGGTATTCCGAGCCGCCCCAGCTGTTGATCGCCAGCGACAGCGCCTTGCGCACCCGCGGGTCGTCGAACGGCTTGTGCTCGTGGTTCGGCGTGACGATCAGCACGCAGTTCCAGTCGCTCTCCTGCACGGTGATCTGGTCACCCAGCGCATTGACGAGGTCGTCACGCTGCTTCGGCGGGAAGCCGCGGAACTCGATCGAGGCGCGGTCGCCCTCGATGGCGGTGACGCGGGCCGACAGCTTCGGCGCCGAGATCGCCTTGAAGCCGTCGAGGTACGGCCGGCCCTCGTGGTGGTAGTTCTCGTTCTTCACGCCCGAGACGAAGGCGCCCGGCTGGTGCTCGACGAACTTGAACGGGCCCGAGCCGTTGATGTTCTTCTGATGCTAGGTCGGGCCGTGCTCTTCCAGGTCCTTCGCCGAGTAGATGAAGTTGAACGGCGAGGCCATCGCCGGCAGGTAGGCGCCAGACGGGTACTTCAGACGCATGATGAAGGTTGTGTCGTCCGGAGCCTCCATCGAGTTGACCATCAAGTAGAAGGCCTTGCGCGACGAGGCGATGCCCTCGGGCGGGAAGACGATCTTGTTGTAGGTCGCCAGCACATCCTTCGCCGTCAGCGGCGTGCCGTCGTGGAAGGTGATGCCTTCGCGGATCTTGTAGGTGTAGGTCAGGCCGTCAGCCGACGCCTCGAACGACGAGCAGATGTCGCATTGGAAATCGTTCGAAGCCGGCTCCGACGGGTTGACCCGGATCAGCAGGCTGTAGAACGGGGCGATCGGGTGGATCATGCCGAAGGTCGTCTCGACATGGGCGTCGTAGGACGGGATCTTCGAGCCGACGACGAAGTTCAGCGTGCCGCCGGATTTCGGCGTCTCCGCCACGGCGCCGGCGGAGAACGCGGCCGCCGCCACGGCACCAATAGCCAGTTTCCATAGTCTGGTTCGCATAGCATCCCTCCCTGGTTTGCTTACCGTTTCGTTCGGGGCGCTTTCCCGTGGCCCTCTTGACGTATCTCCCATGACCCGGGAGATCGGGTCCGTGCTCATACCTCGGTACAGGCCACCCAGTGACCCGGCCTCACCTCGCGGAACGCCGGGAACTCTCGCCTGCAGCTGTCCACCGCCTTGGGGCAGCGCGGGTGGAACACACAGCCCGGCGGAGGGTTGATCGGGCTCGGGATCTCGCCCGTGATCTCACCTTGTGCGCCCGCTGCTTCTCGACAGTGGGGTCGGGGATCGGCACCGCCTCGAGCAGCGCCTGGGTGTAGGGATGGATCGGGTTCTTGAACAGCTCGCCGGTCTCGGCCAGCTCGACGATATGGCCGAGATACATCACCGCGACCCGGTGGCAGAGGTGATGCACCACGCTGAGGTCGTGGCTGATGAAGAGATAAGTCAGGTGGAACTGCTCGCGCAGGTCCTCCAGCAGGTTGATCACCTGCGCTTGGATCGACACGTCCAGCGCCGAGACCGCCTCGTCGCAGATGATGAACTCCGGGTTGACGGCGAGCGCCCGGGCGATGCCGACGCGCTGGCGCTGGCCACCTGACATCTCGTGCGGTAGCGGTCGGCGAAGGCCGGGTTCAGGCCGCAGAGATCCAACAGCTCGCGCATGCGTCGGGCACGCGCCTTGGCGTCCGTGATGATCCCGTGCACCATCATCGGTTCACCGATGATATCGCCGATCTTCATCCGCGGGTTCAGCGACGAATAGGGATCCTGGAAGATCACCTGGATCCGCTGGCGGATCGGCCTCATCTGCAGCTTGTTGAGCTTGTTCAGCTCGTGCCCGTCGAACCAGATCTCGCCGTTGGTGGCTTTTTCCAGCTGCAGGATGCAGCGGCTGGTGGTGGTCTTGCCGCAGCCGGACTCGCCGACCAGCCCCAGAGTCTCGCCCTTGCGGATGTCGAAGCTGATGCCGTCGATCGCCTTCACATGGGCGACGACGCGGCTGATGAAGGCGCCTTCCGTCACCGGGAAGTGCATCTTCAGGTCGCGCACCTTGACCAGCGTGTCGGTGCCGGCGACCCGCGGCGGCGGCGGCGCCTCGGTCGCTGTCGTCGTCACCTCGCTCATGCCACCGCCTCCGTTGCCTCGGCAAACCTTTCCGATTCCTTCACCCAGCAGGCGGAGAGATGGCCGCCCTCGACCAGTTCGAGCGGAGGCCGCGCGGAACCGCATTGCTCGGTGGCGAAGACGCAGCGCGGCCGGAACGAGCAGCCCTCGTCGAGCTTGGTCAGATCGGGCGGCTGGCCGCCGACCGGTTCCAGCTTCATGCCGCGGGTGTGGTCGAAACGCGGCACCGAGCGCAGCAGCGCCAGGGTGTAGGGGTGCTTCGGGTTGTGGTAGATCTGCTCGGCCGAGCCGCTCTCGATGATCTTGCCGGCGTACATCACGTTGACCCGGTCGGCATAGCGCGCCACCACGCCGAGGTTGTGGGTGATGATGATCATCGCCACTCCCAGCTTGCGGGTGAGCTCCTTCATCAGCTCCAGGATCTGCGCCTGGATGGTGACGTCGAGCGCCGTGGTCGGCTCGTCGACGATGATCAGCTTCGGCTCGCAGGCCAGCGCCATGGCGATCATCACCCGCTGGCGCATGCCGCCCGAGAGGTGGTGCGGGTACTGCTTCAGCCGCCGGCCCGGCTCGGAGATGCCGACCAGGCCCAACAGCTCCGTCGCCCGCGCACGCGCCGCGGCGCCGGTGACGTTCAGATGCTCCTCCAGCGTCTCGGTGAGCTGGCGCTCGATAGTCAGCACCGGGTTGAGCGAGGTCATCGGCTCCTGGAAGATCATGCCGATGTCACGGCCGCGGATTTCGCGCATCTCGGCGTCGCTCATCGCCAGCAGGTCCTTGCCGTCGAACATGATCGAGCCGCCGACGATCCTGCCCGGCGGATCGGGGATCAGCCGCAGGATCGACATCGCGCTGACCGACTTGCCACAGCCGGATTCGCCGACCAGGGAAACCGTCTCGCCCGGCGCGACATCGTAGGTGATGCCATCGACGGCCTGAACGACTCCGGCGGATGTGAAGAACTGGGTCTTGAGCTCTTTGATGTCGAGTAGTTTCGTCATCGCTTCCCTGACGGCGCGGTTGCCCGCGCTCCCTTGTTGTCTTTGCCTCTCGGCCCGCCCCGGCCTTGTTGCCGGCCCCGGCGAGGGGGCACATGCACCGGTCCATACGGCTTGCACCGTGCGGTTCTTGGCGCAGACTTGACCAGATTGTCGGGCAGCGCAAGGGGTCTCCACCCCTGGTATACCAAAAATCGGCACCGCGGCGTTTTCCGTCCCACTTCGGCGAGGTCCGGTTTTCACGGTGCGGGAAATCTCCAGCCATCCTCCGGTCGTTTCTCCCAAGGTCGCTGCGACATTCGCACGGATTTGCCGGCCGACCGGGGAGGTCGGCGAGCGCGGCAGCGGCCGCGTTTCCGCGGCGAGTGGCATTCGCCGCGCCGCTGGCCTAGGCTGGCGGCAACGCAATCGCAGCTGGGAGAGAGACGATGTCGGAAGCAACGGCACGGGTCGAGGTCGACCCGCGCGGGATCGCCACTGTGTGGCTGACACGAGACGAGCGCAACAATGCCTACAACGCGCAGATGATCGCCGAGCTGACCGAAGGCGCCATGGCGCTGGCCGCCGACGACGCGGTGCGCATCGTCGTCCTGCGCGGCGAGGGGCGGCATTTCCGGGCCGGCGCCGATCTCGCCTGGATCGACTCGCTCAGGGGCCTGAGAGAGGCGGAGAGCATCGCCGTCTCGCAGCGCACCACCGACGCGGTCTGTGGGCTGACGACGCTGCCCAAGCCGACGGTGGCGCTGATCCATGGCGGCTGCTTCGGCGGCGGCACCGGGGTCGCGGCAGCCTGCGACATCGTCATCGCCGACGAGACCGCGATGTTCTCGATCACCGAGGCACGCTGGGGGCTGACGGCGCTGCCGATCGTCCCGCAGCTGCTGTCACGGATTGGCCCCGGCCGGCTGCGCCGCTATGCGATGACCTGCGAGCGGTTCGGGGCCCGGCGCGCCTTCGAGATCGGCCTCGTCGACGAGGTCTGCCCCGAGGGCGGGCTCGACGAGGCGGCGGCGCCGATCCTCGACGCTCTGCTGCACTGCCCGCCGGGCTCGCTGGCGGACACCAAGTCGGCGGTGCTCGACTATGCCGGGCTCTATTTCGACGCCGAGGAGCTGGCCGAGCTCGCCGGCCCGCACGGCCGCAAACGCCTCGACGACGAGGCTGGCGAGGGGCTGGCGAGCTTCCTGGAGAAGTGCAAGCCGAGCTGGTATCCGGGCGGGTGAGGCACGGGAACGGACATAGCCTCACCGCCGCAGGACCCCTCACCTGTCTTCTTCCCTTGCAGGGGAGAGGGGCGAAAACCTCCCCGGAGTCCAGATGGCGGAGCAGGCGTCCTCTCCCCCTGAAAGGGGGAGAGACAGAGAGGGGGTCGGCGACGATGCCGTCTTGGAGCGTCGCGAAGCCCTAGCCCGCGCCTGTCAGGAAATCCCGCACCGCCTCCGCCGCGCGGATTGTCAGCATCTTGCGCTCCAGATCGAGCGGCAGGTCTTGGCTCGAGAACTTCGCCATCACGAAGCCGCGCTCGCGGTCGACATACATCGCCTGCCCGTAGACCCCGATGCAGAAGGCGAGCGGCGACGGTCGGTCGAGCACGTACCAGAACGACCGGTAGCGGATCGGCAGCCCGGGCAGCTTCTCGGCCCCGTCGCTGGCGTCCCAGGCGTCCCTGCTGCCGCCGGCGATGATGTCGTCGAGCCAAGCCCCGGGCACGATGCCGTTTCCCCCTTCGGCGAACAGCAGGCCGATCCGGGCGAGATCGCGCGGTGGCGCAGAAGCCGCCGGCGCAGCGCGGCGCGCCGAACCGGTCGACGGTGACATAGGCGCTGCGCTCGGCCCCCATCGGCCGCCACAACAGCTCGCTGACCAGATCGGCATAGCACCTCCCGGTGGCGCGCTCGACGGCCCAGCCGATCAGGTCGGTGTTCGGCGAGACGTAGTGCCAGGGCCGGCCGTGCGCTCCGTCGGGCTCGGTCAGGCTCTGGTAGAAGGAGCGCAGATCGAGCGGCGCCTGACCGGGGTCGAGCGGGTCCCACAAGGTCGCCTTGCGGTACTCGATGATGGCGCCGCCGGCGGCGAGGTAGTCCTCGTCGAACTCAATCCCGACGCGCATGTCGAGCAAGTCGCGGACCCGCGCGCCCTTGTAGGCGGTGGTTGCGACCTCCGGCACGTAATCCGTCACCTGCGCCTCCGGATCGAGCTCACCGCGTGCGACCGAGATCCCGGCGATCAGTCCCAGAACCGATTTCGACACCGACATCAGTATGTGCGGCGTCGCCGGCGTCATGCCGTTGGCGTAATGCTCGTAGACCAGCTTGCCCCGGTGCAGGACGACCAGCGCGTCGGTATGAGTTTGTTCCATGAACGCATTGAATGAAAGGGAGTTCTCCCCGTTCGGAACCTGCACCCCGGAGAGGTCGAGGGGAGCCTCGGGCAGCGGTCGCACCGCTTCCGGGTCGTTCGGGATGTCGGCCGAGGGCACCAGCTCGCGCACGTGCTGGAAGGCCCAGCGCACATAGGGCGGCTTGCGCCAGTTGGCCAGCGTTACCCGGGCCTCGGGGCGGGCGGGAAGCCCTGCATGAGGTCGGTCATCTTGTCCTCACTCCTTGTAGGACGGGTCGATCCGGTCCAGCCGCCGCACATTCGAGCTTGCCGATCGGGCGGTGGCCCTCGGGGCTGTTGGCCAGCCGGTTGCGGGCGATGGTCACCTGCTGCACCTCCTCCGACAGCGCAATGCCCTCGGCGCCCGAGGACTGGAAGGCGATCTGGATCCGGCAGGCGCGCTCGGCCCGGTACATCCACACCCAAACCTCGCCGACGCTGCGGCCGACGGTCAAGAGACCGTGGTTGCGCAGCACTAGGATGTTGTTGTCGCCGAGGTCGCGCACCAGCCGCGCACGTTCGTCCATCTCCGTCGCCGGGCCCTCAGAGTCGTGATAGCCGGTATGGCCGATCACCTGCAGCGCCTGCTGGGTCAGGGGCAGGATGCCGCTCTTCTGCACCGAGACCCCGGTGCCGGCCGGGGTATGGGTGTGCAGGACGCAGGCGACCTCGGGCCGGGCGATATGGACGGCGCCGTGGATGACGAAGCCTGCCGGGTTGATGCTGTACTCGGTCGGGCTGAGGATGTTGCCCGCCTCGTCGACCTTGACCAGCGACGACGCCGTGATCTCGTCGAACAAAAGGCCGTAAGGGTTTATCAGGAATTCATTTCCCTCGCCCGGCACCCGCGCCGAGATATGCGTGCCGAGGAGGTCCGACCAGCCGAACGACTCGACCAGCCGGAAGCAGGCGGCGAGGTCCACCCGCATCTCCCATTCCGCCGCGCTGACGTGGTCGCGGGTCGATGCCGCCATCTCAGCCTTCCTTCAGGATCAGGGCGTCGACCACGACCACCCCGTCGCCGGTGACCATCACCGGGTTGGCGTCGGCCTCCAGCACCTCTGCCGCCTCCGCCAGGCGCGAGAACGCCGCCACCGCCCGGACCAGCGCCGCCAGGTCGCCTTTCGGCAGGCCGCGATGGCCGCGCAGGGGCGCCAAACCCACCACCTCGGCGATCATCTCCGCCGCCGTCGCCTCGTCCACGGGCGCCAGCCGCACCGCCTTGTCGTCGTAGAGCCCGACCAGAACCCCGCCCGGCGCCAGAGTCACCACCGGCCCGACCTGCGGATCGCGGAGGTAGCCGAGCAGGACTTCCTGCAGGCCGACGGCCATCGGCTTCACCAGCAACCGCTCGACGGTGACGCCGGGGTGATGCGCCGCCACGCTCGCGGCGATCCGCGCCGCCGCCGCCGGTGGTGGTCATCACCCCGACCACCGGGTCGGGCTTCGCCAGCGGACGCTGCCCGGCAAAGAGCGTCGCCGCCTCGATCAACCCATCCAGCGTGTGCACCCGGGCGATGCCCACATCGCCGAGATAGGCGTCGACCACCGCATCGTCGCTGAGCAGCGCCCCGGTATGCGCCACCGCGAGCTGCTGGCCGACGCTGGATCGGCCGAGCTTGAATGCCACCACCGGCTTGCCCGCACCTTGCGCCGCGGCGGCGAACTCGGCCAGCCGGTCGGCGTCGCGGATCGTCTCCAGGAACAGCAGGAAGACGTCCGTCTCCGGGTCGTCGATACATGCCAGCTCGATCTCGCCGATGGTCAGATCCGCCTCGTTACCGACCCCGACCGACTTCGAGAACCCCAGCCCCAGCAGCTTCGCCCGCGAGATCAACCCGCCCATCATCGAGCCGCTTTGCGACAGGAGCGCGACGACCCTGCAGGCAAGCTGCTCCGGCTCGGTGTAGACCGCATTGGTGGTGATCCAGGCGCCGCTGTGCAGGTCGGCCAGCCCCATCGAATTGGGGCCAAGGAGCCGCATTCCCGCCGCCCGCGCGGTCTCGACCAGGGTAGCCTGCATCGCCGCGCCCTCCGGCCCGGTCTCGGCGAAGCCGTCGGCCAGCACGGTGGCGACCTTGACCCCGATCGCGGCGCATTCGGCGACCGCCTCCGTCGCCAGCCGGGTGCCGACCAGAACGTAAACATGCTCCGGCACCTCCGGCAGGTCTCGCAAGGAGGGATAGGCCCGTACGCCCTGCACCTCGTCGCGGCGCGGGTTGACGACATAGACGGCGCCGCCGAAGCCTGCCCGGCGCAGGTAGTCCAAAGGCTGCCCCGTCGGCCGCCCGGTGTCGCTGGAGAGCCCCACCAGCCCGACGCTGCGCGGCCGGAACAGGGCCTCGCGCAGGGCGGCGCGGTCCGCTGCTTCGCTGCCGTGACCCATGCGGCTCCTCTCTCGTTGCGGTGCCTAGGAGATATCGCATATGCGATAGCCGCCGCTTGCGAAACCGTGTTGCGCATCATTAACGTGATATGATCGCAGGACAGACCCCGCGGGGAGGCGCGGCAATGACCGACACCCAGACCGAACCCGAGCTCCGCGTCTACTGGCAGCCCGGCTGCTCGAGCTGCCTGCGCACCAAGGAGTTCCTCACCCGCCACGGCGTCCCCTTCGTCTCGATCGACGTGCTGGCGGACGAGCGCGGCTTCCGCGAGTTGGAGGAGCTGGGCGTCCGGATGATCCCGCTGGTGGCCAAGGGCAAGGAGTATGTCTCCGGCCAGATCCTCAAGGACGTGGCCCGGATTGTCGGCATCGACTTCGACCGCAAGGTGCTGCCGCCCTCTGAGTTGAAGGCGCGGATCGACGGCATCCTCGCCGGCGCGATCCGGTTCTCGGCCCAACTGCCGGAATCCCATCTCGGCGACATGCTGCCGAACCGCCCGCGCAGCTTCCGCGATCTGGCGAGCCACATCTTCCAGATCGTCGACGCCTTCGTCGACGAGACCGAGGGCACGCCGCTGACCGAGGAGGCCTACTTGCGCCCGGCGCCGCCGCATGTATGCACTGCCGCCGACCTCGTCGCCTCGGGCCGCGAGATCCGGGCGCGGTTCGATGCCTGGTGGCAGGCCAACCGGGATGGCGATTTCTCCCGCCAGGCCGAGGTCTACTACGGCTCGCAGACCCTGCACGACTTCATGGAGCGCACCGCCTGGCATTCGGGCCAGCACGCCCGGCAACTGATGCTGGTGCTCGATAAGCTGGGCGTCGCGCCCGACCGGCCGCTCGCGGACGCCGATTTCGCCGGGCTGCCGATGCCAGAGAACGTCTATGACGACGAGAATCCCTGGGACTGAGGCGCCATGACCCTTTCCTCTGATTTCGACCGGCGCCTCATCGAGACGCCGCACCATGAGAGCCCCGCCGGCGTCGCCTGGCGCGACTTCGGTGCCGGCGAGCCGCTGGTGCTGATGCACGGCGGGGCGGGGTCGTGGGACCATTGGGTGCTGAACGTCGACGCCTTGGCCGCGAGCTTCCGGGTGATCGCGCTCGACCTGCCGAGCTATGGCGATTCCGACCGGGTGGAATGGGACATCTCGGTCGACGACTATCTCCGGGTTACTGCCGATGCGGTGGCCGAGATCTGCGGGTCGGCCCCGCGCATCCACCTTGCCGGCTTCTCCTTCGGCGGCGCGGTGGCGGCGGCGGTGGCGGTGGCGCTCGGGCCGTGCGCCGGCTCGCTCAGCATGACCTGCGGCGCCGGCTACGACTCGCCCGCCGGCAAGCGGACCTTCACGCTCGAGAGCCACCGGCGCCTAGCAGAGCGGCTCGGCCGCGCGCTAACCGAGGCAGAGCTGCGCGCTATGCATGCCTACAACCTCGCCAAGCTGATGATTTGGGACCGGGAGAAGATCGATGACTGGGCCATCGACATGCAGTTCCGCAACGTCCGCCGCACCCGGTTCGACTCCCGCCGCATCAGTTGGGCCGACGACACCCCGCGGCTGATCGGCCGGCTCACCTGCCCGGTCAAGGTGATCTATGGCGAGCACGACGCCTCGACCATACCGCCCATCGCCGAGCGCCTGGAGATGTGCCGCGCCGCGAGGCCAGATGTGGAAACCCACATCATCCCCGACTGTGGCCACTGGGCGATGTACGAGGCGCCGGAGGTTCTCAACGCGCTGCTGCTCGACTTCCACGGCCGGGCGAAAGGGAAGCCATGAAGATTACCCGCATCACCAGCCACGTGCTGCGCTACGAGCTCGGCGAGGAGCTCGGCTATTCGCAGCAATACTACAACGCCCACACTGTGCATCTGGTCGAGGTCGAGACCGACGCGGGGCTGACAGGCTGGGGCGAGTGCTTCGGCCCCGGCCCGGTGGCGTTGGCCAACAAGGCCATTGTCGAGCAGGTGCTGCAGACGATGCTCTTGGGACGCGACCCGGTGGCGCGCGAGGCGCACTGGCAGCACTGCTATAATCTCATGCGGGACCACGGTCAGAAGGGCATGCCGCTGCAGGCGCTCTCCGGCGTTGACATCACGCTCTGGGACATCGCCGGGCAGGTCGCCGGGTTGCCGCTCTACCGGCTCCTCGGCGGGCCGACGCGCGAGCGGCTGCCTGTCTACGGCTACGGCATGATGCTGCGCAAGGTGTCCGACCTAGCCGGGGCGTTCCGCGAGGAGGCGGCGGCGATCCGAGATATGGGCTTCGCGGCGACCAAGATGAAGGTCGGCCTCGGCCCGCGCGACGATGTCAGGCTGGCCGCGGCGGTGCGCGAGGGCGTCGGCCCCGACTTCCGCTTCGCCGTCGACGCCAACCACTGCTACACCACGGCGGACGCCTTCTATGTCGGCCGGGCGCTGGACGAGCTCGGCGCATACTGGTTCGAGGAGCCGGTCGCCCCGGAGGACCGCGCCGGCTATGACGAGCTGCGTGCCGGGCTCAGGACCACCATCGCCGGCGGCGAGGCCGAGTTCACCCGCTGGGGCTGGCGCGACCTCCTGGCGGCCCGGGCCGTCGGCATCGCCCAGCCGGAGGTCTGCGGCCTCGGCGGCATCAGCGAGTACCTCAAAGTGCTGGCGCTCTGCCACGCCGATTTTGTGCCGGTGATCAACCATGTCTGGGGCTCGGCCATCGCGGTCACCGCCAACATGCACCTCTTGGCCGCGATGCCGCACCTGCCGGGCGGCCTCCATCCCTGGGAGCCGATGCTGGAGTTCGACACCACCCCCAACCGCTTCCGCGACGAGATGTTGACCGAGCCGCTGGAAATCCAGCGTCAGGTGCGCGAGAACGCCGGCACCGTCGGCCTGCCGCGCGGCCCCGGCCTCGGCGTCGCGCCCGATCCGGAGTTCCTAATAGAGATACAAGATCGCCTGAGGGAGAAAACGAAGATGAAGATCGCCGTCCTCGACGACTACCAGAGCGTCGCCCGCGACATGGCCGACTGGAGCGGCCTGGAGGCCGCCCACGAGATCACCTTCTTCAACGACATCTACGAGGGGCTCGACGGGTTCGTTGAGCGACTGGCGCCCTATGACATCGTCTGCGTCATGCGCGAGCGCAGCCCGTTCAAGGCCGACCTCATCGAGCGGCTGCCGAACCTCAAGCTGGTGGTCACCACCGGCATGCGCAACGCCGCCATCGACCTGGAGGCCCGCCAAGCCCGCGGCATCCCCGTCGTCGGCACCTCGAACTCGGCCCAGGCGACGCCGGAGCTCGCCTGGGGCCTGATGATCGGGCTGGCGCGCAACATCCACACCGAGAACGCCCGGATGCGCGAAGGCACCTGGATCACCACCCTCGGCACCGACCTGCAGGGCAAGACCCTCGGCATTCTCGGCCTCGGACGGCTGGGCAGGAAGATGGCCCAGATTGCCTAGGCCTTCGACATGAAGGTGATCGCCTGGAGCCACAACCTCACCGCCGAGGCGGCGGCCGAGGCTGGCGCCACGCGGGTCGAGAAGGACGAGCTCTTCCGGCAGGCGGACGCCCTCACCATCCACTACAAGCTCGGCGAGCGCTCGCGCGGGCTGGTCGGCGCGGCGGAGCTGGCGCTGATGAAGCCGACCGCGTTCCTGGTCAACACCTCGCGCGGACCGATCGTCGATACGGAGGCGCTGATCGCGGCGCTCACCGAAGGCCGGATCGCCGGGGCAGGGGTCGACGTCTACGATGCCGAGCCGCTGGCCCCAGACCACCCAATCCGCTCCTGCCCGCGCACCCTGCTGACCCCGCATCTCGGCTATGTCACCGACGGCTGCTACCGCAACTTCTACGAACAGATGGTCGAGGACATCGCGGCCTGGCTCGCCGGCGATCCGGTGCGGGTGCTGGCATGAGCGACGTGCGAAAGGACGGGCTCTGGGACAAGGGGCTGGAGATCCGCCGCGAGGTGGTGGGCGACGCCTATGTCGACCGTTCGCTGGCGACGATGGACGACCTCAACGCGCCCTTGCAGGACTACATCACCCGCTACGCCTGGGGCGACATCTGGCGCCGCCCTGGCCTCGACTGGCGTTCGCGCTCGATCCTGAATATCGGCATGCTGACGGCGCTGAACCGGCCGGCCGAGTTGAAGCGGCACCTGCGCGGGGCGCTCCGCAACGGGCTGACCCGCGAGGAGGTCCGCGAGTGCCTGCTGCAGACCGCGGTCTATTGCGGCGCCCCGGCGGCGCTCGACGCCTTCCGCATCGCCCGCGAGGTCTTCGCCGAAATGGAAGACGAGGAATGCCCCCCCTCGAAGGTATCCGTGTCCTCGACCTCGCCACCTTCATCGCCGCGCCCCTGACCGCGGCGATCCTCGGCGAGTTCGGCGCCGAGGTGATCAAGGTCGAGCACCCCGATGGCGGCGACCCGATGCGCCGCTTCGGCACCGCCACCGACGACCCTGACCGGACGCTGGCGTGGCTCTCGGAGGACCGCAACAAGCACTCGGTCACCCTCGACCTGAAATCGCCCGCGGACGCGGCGAAGCTGAAGGAGCTGGTGCGCCGCTCCGACGTGTTGTGCGAGAACTTCCGCCCCGGCACGCTGGAGAGATGGGGGCTGGGGCCGGATGTGCTCCTCGAGCTGAACCCGGCACTGGTGATCCTGCGCATCTCCGGCTACGGCAGACCGGCCCCTACCGCGACCGTCCCGGCTTCGCCCGCATCGCCCATGCGGTCGGCGGCCTGACCCACCTCGCGGGGATGCCCGACGGCCCGCCCGTCACGCCGGGATCGACATCGCTGGACGACTACATCTCGGGCTATTACGGGGTGATCGGGGTGATGATGGCCCTGCGCGTCGCCGAGCAAACCGGCAAGGGGCAAGTGATCGATGTTGCGCTCTTCGAGTCGATCTTCAGAGTTCTTGACGAAACAGCTCCAGCTTATGCGAAAAACGGCATTATACGAGGCCGAGATGGCTGCATGACCCGACAGGTCTGCCCGCACGGCCACTTCCCCTGCGCCGACGGCCACTGGGTCGCCATCGCCTGCACCTCGGACAAGATCTGGGAGCGGATGGCGGTGCGGGTGCTGAAGCGGCCCGACTTCGCCGCCAGCCACCCGAAGACCCGCGACCGGCTCGCCGACCGGGCCACCATCGACGGTGCCGTCGAGGCCTTCACCGGCGCACATAGCATGGAGGACGTGATCCGGCTCTGCACCGAAGGCGACGTGCCCTGCGGACCGATCAACTCCATCGCCGACATCTTCGCCGATCCGCATTACGCCGCCCGCGAGACCATCCTCCGGGTGACCGATCCGGCGCTCGGCGAGGTCGCGGTCCCGAACGTGTTTCCGCGCCTCTCCGAGACCCCGGGCCGGATCACCCATCTCGGCCCCGGCTTCGGCGACTGGAATGACCGGCTCGATGAGATCCTGGCCGATGATGGCCAGATCCGACGGCCCCGCGCGGAAGACTGACGCGGGGACGGAAGGGAGGGACCGTCGCCGCTTTCGGCAACCAGCCCGCCAAGCAATACTAGGTATGGGGGCCAAACACCAATATTAGAGTTTTTGTACCAACGTCACACAAAATGCTGTTGACACGACTCGGTGTGGCCTGCAAGTTCCTCTTGCAGGTGCATAGACGCGGATGTGCATTACTGACGCCAACCAAGAGGCTCGGTACGTTTGCTAGCGTGCCGGGCTTCTACTTTGTGTCGGCGGGTTCGAAGGGCGCCCAGCCGGCCGGCAGGAAGTACCTTCGTGCGATCATGTCGGTGGGGAAGAATCGTAAGGGAGGCATCAGGTGCTAGACGCGGTGTCCGTGCACAGTGCTCCGAAGAACACACCTGACGCCTCCCCGTGACCGATCCGCCCGAGAGCGGTCCGATCTGCGGCCCCTTGGCCCGAAGGCCTGCTGACCGCCGGCCATCGAACCCGAAGGCTCTCCGGCCACGACCGCCTGGCCCGAAGGCCCGGCGACCGTCGACCAGTGGACCCGAGGATCCTCCGGTCTCCGACCGACTCGCCCGAAGGCGGTTTGGCCGGTTGCCATCGGCCCCGAAGGACCTCCGGCTTGGAGCCGATCACCCGAAGGCGTTCCGCTCCCCGGAGTAGACAGCCCGAAGGCTCTCTCTCCCGCGTCGTTCCGGATCCGAGGATCCCTCCCGGCGCACAGCAACGTTGCGACGTTTCGCCATTCCTCCGCAAGATAAATCTTCGCAAACATGTCATTTTTCTGTGGACAAACTGTTATTAACTTTGGGGAAAATTTCCCGCCGCACTGTATTCTCAAGGTGCTGGGAAAACTGCGCGTGTTGCATCCCGGCCCCCTGTTTTCCGCTTGCTACGGCACAATTCGGCCCCGGAATCCGCGTCCACCGACCGGGGCGAGGACGAATCGCCTTCCCACCTTCGCGGTGAGTCGTGCGCAACCGACTCATCCGGCGACTCAGGCAAATCGGCACACCGAATGCTGCGCCGTTTGCGCGGCCCGGCGCATCGGTTAAGTTGCGGCGCAAGAGCATCCAGTGGAGTCGAGGCCATGTCCAAGCACAGCATCGCAATCATTCCCGGCGACGGCATCCGCAACGAGGTGATGCCCGATGGGCTTCGCGCCATCGAGGCGGCCGCGGCGCTGACCGGGTCGCAGTTCTCCTTCACCCACTACGACTGGTCCTGCGAGCGCTACAAGTCCACCGGTTCGATGATGCCCGAGGACGGGATCCAGCAGCTCTCGCAGCACGACGCCATCTTCCTCGGCGCGGTCGGCTTCCCCGGCGTGCCCGACCACATCTCGCTCTGGGGCCTGCTGGTGCCGATCCGGCGCGAGTTCGACCAGTATGTCAATCTCAGGCCCGTGCGCCTGCTGCCCGGCATCATCCCGCCGGTGCGCGACAAGTCCCCGGGCGACATCGACTTCTGGGTGGTGCGCGAGAATACCGAGGGCGAGTACAGCTAGGTCGGCGGGATGATGTTCGGCGGCACCGAGCGCGAATTTGTCACCCAGCAGGCAATCTTCACGCGAAAGGGCTGCGACCGGATCGTCCGCTACGCCTTCGATCTGGCCCAGGCCAAGGGCATGACCCGCGTCGACGGCGCCACCAAATCGAACGGCATTTTCGTCTCGATGCCCTACTGGGACAGCCGCTTCCACGCCGTGGCGGCCGATTGCCCGGAGATCGAGCACCAGCTCCACCATATCGACATCCTCTGCGCCCGGCTGGTGATGCAGCCCGAACGGTTCCGGGTGATCGTCGCCACCAACCTCTTCGGCGACATCTTCTCCGACCTCGGCCCCGGCGTCACCGGCACCATCGCCGTGGCCCCGTCGGCGAACATCAACCCGGAGCGCGCGTATCCCTCGATGTTCGAGCCGGTGCATGGCTCGGCGCCCGACATCGCCGGCATGGGGGTCGCCAACCCGGTGGGACAGGTCTGGTCGGCGGCGATGATGCTGGAGCATCTCGGCGAGACCGAGGGCGCCGCTGCCATCCTGCGCGGTATCGAGACGGTGCTCGGCTCCGAGAAGGCGCCGAAGACCCGCGACTTGGGCGGCACGGCGACCACCGAGGATCTCGGCCGCGCCATCGCCGAGGCGATCGCGCGCGAGGGCTGAGCTGGCGCCGGCTAAGGGAGAAGACGATGACAATCCAGAAACCGGTCGCGGCCGCCGACGCCCCCATCGCCGCCCAGATCGCCCGTGCCCGCGCGGCGATGGCGACGCTCAAGGGCGCCAGCCAGGCACGCATCGACGAAGCGGTGACTGCGCTCGCCTGGGCGATCTACAAGCCTTCGAGCGCCCACGCGCTGGCCGAGCTGGCGGTGGCCGATACCGGCCTCTGCAACGTCCCCGACAAGGTCACCAAGAACACGCGCAAGACCTTCGGGGCGCTGCGCGATTTGCTGCGCGCCAAGACGGTGGGGATCATCGACGAGGACCCGGCAAAAGGGTTGGTGAAATACGCCAAGCCGGTCGGCGTGGTGGCGGCGGTCTGCCCCTCGACCAACCCGGCGGCGACCCCGGCGAACAAGGCGATGATGGCGCTGAAGGGCGGCAATGCGGTGATCATCGCCCCGTCGCCCGCCGGCTACGCCACCTCGGACCGCTATGTCCAGCTCGCCCGTGCCGAGTTCGAGAAGGCCGGCTTCGATCCCAACCTGATTCAGACCCTGGTCGCCCCGGTCGACAAGGCGGCGACCCAGGCGCTGATGGAGATGGCCGATCTCGTGGTGGTCACTGGCTCGCAGAGCAACGTCCGCCGCGCCTATTCCTCCGGCACCCCGGCAATCGGCGTCGGCGCCGGCAACGTGCCGGTGATCATCGACGAGACTGCTGACCTCGACGATGCGGCCGCCAAGATCACCGCCTCGAAGATCTTCGACAACGCCACCTCCTGTTCGTCGGAGAATTCGGTGGTCCTGCTCGATGCGGTCTATGACGCCGCCATCGCGGCGCTGGAGCGGGCAGGGGGCTATCTGGTCGGCGCGGAGGACCGCGCGCGAGTGGTCGGCACCCTGTGGCAGGGCGGCAAGCTGAACCGCAAGGTGATCGCCCGCGGCATGGACGAGCTGGCCGAGGTGTTCGCCCTGCCGGACGCGGCCACAAGCAAATTCCTGATGGTCGAGGAGACCGGCATCGGCGACGCCTATCCGCTGTCGGGAGAAAAATTGTCGCTGGTGCTCACCGTAACTACCGCGCCCGCGACTTCGAGCACGCGCGTGAGCTGGTGCACGACATACTCGCCCATGAGGGCATGGGCCATTCCTGCGGCATCCACACCAAGCTGCCAGAACGCCCCCGCCGGCTGGCCGAGTCGCTCGATGTGGTCCGGGTGCTGGTCAACCAGGCCCACACCTTCGGCAACGGCGGCAGCTTCGACAACGGCCTGGCCTTCACGCTCAGCATGGGCTGCGGCACCTGGGCCGGCAACTCGATCACCGAGAACCTGAACTACCGCCACTTCATCAACATCACCCACCTGGTGACCACGATCCCGGAGGACAAACCCTCCGAGGAGGCGCTCTTCGGCGGGTATTGGGAGAGATACGGGAAGTAGGGTGCGCATTCATGCGCACCGTCTTGGCGGCACGTTCATTGGTGCGCATGAATGCGCACCCCACGGAATCCCATCCCATCCGTGATCACCGCCGCACGCTCTGGACGCGGGGCGCCGCATTGGTCATGGTGCAGCAACGCCAAGACAGCATCCGGAGGAAACCCCATGGCCACCTACACCAGCTACGACCTCGTCGAGTTCGGCAAGCCGCTGGAAGCGCGCGAGCGCGAGATGCCCGAGCCCACCGGCACCCAGGTGCTGCTGCGCATCCGCCGCTCCGGCGTCTGCCATTCCGACGTCCACATTGCCGAGGGCTTCTTCGATCTCGGCTCGGAGGGGAAGTTCCGGATGGAGGACCGAGGCATGAAGCTGCCGATGGCCCTTGGCCACGAGATGCTGGGCGAGGTCATCGCCGCCGGACCCGACGCCGAGGACGCCCCGATCGGCGAGACTAGGCTGGTCCACCCCTGGATCGGCTGCGGCGAGTGCCGCGCCTGCAAGGACGGGCGCGAGAACGAATGCACCCGGATGAACGCGCTCGGCGTGGTCCGCGATGGCGGCTATGCCACCCATGTGCTGGTCGATCATCCGCACTGGCTGGTCGATGTCGACGGGCTCGATCTCGACACCGTCACCCCGTATTCCTGCTCCGGCCTCACCGTCTACAACGCGCTCCTGAAGGCCGGCGGGCTGAATGAAGGCGAGTGGCTGGCGATCATGGGCGCCGGCGGCCTCGGCCTCAACGCCATCGCCATCGCCCGGGCCATGGGCTACGAGAAGATCGTCGCCGTCGACATCGACGAGCGCAAGCTGCAGGCGGCGGTCGAGATGGGCGCCGACGCGGCGCTGAACGGCTCGCGCGAGGACGCGATCGAGGAGCTGCGCAAGATCACCGGAAACCAGCTCCTAGCCGTGGTCGACACCGTGGGCGCGCCCTCGACCTCGCGCCTCGCCATCCACGCGCTGATCAAGATGGGCCGCTACGTGGTGGTCGGGCTCTACGGCGGCGATTTCACCATGCCGTCGGCCTGGCTGCCGCAGAAGTACCTGTCGGTCCACGGCTCGTACGTGGGCAACGTCAACCAGCTGCGCGACCTCATCGAGCTGGTCAGGTCCGGCAAGGTCAAGCCGCTCCCGGTCACCTCGCGCCCGCTCTCAGAGGCCAGCCAGACGCTGGAGGACCTGAAGGAAGGCAAGACCACCGGCCGGGTGGTGCTGACGACGGAATAAGATTCCACCGTAGGGTGCGCATAATACGCACCCTACCGACCAAGCCCCTACGCCCCCGCGCCCACCATCTCGGCCAGCTTCAGCCGCTGCACCTTGCCTGACGGCCCTTTCGGCAGGTCGGGTAGGATATGCACCCGGTCCGGAGCCTTGAACGGGCCGACCTGCGCCCGGCAGAGCTTGATTAACTCGGGCTCGCCGACCGCGCTCCGGTCGGTCAGCTTCATCCCCGCCTCGACCCGCTGGCCGTAGTCGGGGCAGGGCACGGCGAAGGCAGCGGCCTCGACCACCTCCGGGTGCAGCAGCAGCGCCTCGTCGATCTCGCGCGGGGCGATGTTCTCGCCGCCCTTTATGATCAGCTCCTTGCGCCGTCCGGTGACGTAGATGTAGCCGTCGGCGTCCATGTGGCCGAGATCGCCGGTCAGGAACCAGCCGTCAGGCGTGAACGCCTCCCGCGTCGCCTCGGGGTTCTTGAGGTACAGCCGGAACACGTTGTCGCCGCGGATCGCGATCTCTCCCGAGGCCATCCGCGGCACCTCGCGGTTGTCGGGGCCGAGGATCGCCACCTCGTTGCCGTAGCCCTTGCCCGGAGAGCCGTATTTGAGCACCCTCGGCGGCTGCGGGTTCGAGGTGATCTGGGCCGAGCACTCGGTCAGCCCCATGGTCTCGATCAGCACCAGCCCGAACAGCTCCTCGAACGCCTTGTGCACCTCCGGCGATAGCGGCGCCGAGGCGGAGCGGGCGAAGCGGACCCGCGCCAGCTTCTCCGGCGGCGTCGGCCCGTCGGCCTCGGCGGCGCGCAAGAGGTACTGGTACTGGGTCGGCACGGCCGAGAACTAGGTGCAGCGGTGGGTGAAAAGCTGCTCCCAGAAGCCGCTGACCGAGAACCTCTGCGGCACCACGATCGAAGCCCCGCCCATCACGGTGCTCATCAGCGAGACGCAGAAGCCGTTGATGTGGAATAGGGGCAGCACCAGGTAGACCCTGTCTTCCGGGCTCAGCTCGTGGGCGATAATGCACTTCTCGCCGCCTGAGAGGGGCGCCCGTTGGCGCAGCACCGCCCCTTTCGGGTTGCCGGTGGTGCCGGAGGTGTACATCAGGAGCCCGTCGATCGAGTTGTCATGTGCCGGGATCGGGGCCGGCGCCCCGGTGACCTCCTCGGGCCAGACCGGGCCAGTGTGGGCGTCGCAGAGGATCACCCGGATCGGGCGCTCGACCCGCTCCAGGATCTCCCGTAGCCGCGGCTCTTCCTCCGGGCTGACGAAGATGATCTCGGTCTCGGAATGATCGATGACATAAGCGATCTGCGGGTCGCCGGCGGCTAGGTTGATCGGCGCGGTGATCCGCCCGCCAAACATGGTGCCGAGGATCACCTGCACCGAGCCCCAGGAGTTCTGCATCATCACCGAGACCGGCTGCTGATGGCGGACGCCGAGGTCCGAGAGGGCGGAGGAGAAGCTCTGCAACGCCCCCTTCAGCTCGCCCTAGATGACGGTGATCCCGGAATCGGGGGTGATCAGGAAGGTCTTGTCAGGCTGCGCCGCCGCATGGGCGTCGACGAAGTCCTTCACTGACCGGTTGCCGACCAGTTCTTCCATGCGCCGCCTCTCTCCCCGCTGTGTCGTTACCGACCAATCTATGGAGCAGACGCGAGGGTTGTGCAACGGGACGGGTGGCGGGGCGAACCCGGTCATCGCGCGTGCCGGCCCGGGGTCGCGCCTCAGCGGATGGTGCTCTCCAGCTCCGCGGTGTTGATGCCCATCCGCTCCAGCCCCTCCTCGATGAAGTCGCCAAGGAGCGGCGAGCCGAGCAGGTAGCGCGCGGTGTAGCCCTTGCCCTTGCGGTGGTGGCCGCGCGCCTCGTTCACCAGGTCGGGAAAGTCCGACGGGTCGCCATCGTCGCGGCCGAGCCAGAACAGGGCCACCAGCTCGGCTTTCTGGGTATCGGTGAGGTCGCTTATCCAGCTCGTCAGCTCATCGACCGTCGGATCGTCCGCACGGTCTTCCAATACACCCATCGGGTTGTCGCTGTCGTCGTGCTGGTCGTCAACGTCGACATCTTTGACGTCGAACTCGCGCGCTTTCACGATGATCCAGCCGAGAGTTGACAAGGGTATGGTCAGCATGGCCGTTCCTCCTTCGCCCAAAAGGCGACTGGTTCAATCCGAAACCAGAACCAGAACAAGATTAAGAACCATAATGAACCACCCGCTTTGATCGAGCGCAAGGCGAATCCGTATCCCGATCGGTCGCGAGCGGGCCGGAGCGGGTCCGCCTCCCCGGGGCATGCTGTCGGAATGAGAGGCATCAGCAAACACCCCTGCGACCCGAGCGACGTGATCCACGAGGCTTTCAGGATCGACGGCATCGACCCGGAGGCCTGCCGGGCGATCTTCTTCGACTGGGCGATGGGGCTCGATCCGGGGCTCGACATGGTCGCCGCTGCGAAGACGCTGCATGCCGAGCTGGCTGGCGACAAGCCGGACCACCCGATGGCCGCACTCCTGGCCGAAGCAGCCCGCGGCATCACGCCAGCCCGGGGCCGCCGCCGGGGCAAGCGCAACTAGAGCATGTCGGGCTCGATCGGAACCGGCGCCCCACACGCCGTCGTGTCCGCTTGCGCGGAGGGCCGCTTACGCCGCCCGACCCCTCACCTGTCCTCTCCCCTTTCAAGGCAGAGGGACGAAAACCCTCCCCGAATTCTCATCTCTCAAGTCCAGAACGCGGAGCGAGCGTCCTTTCCCCCTGCAAGGGCAGGGCTATCGCATATGGGAGAGGGCGGCGACGAGGTAGTCGTCGCTCCACATGCATTTCCGGATGCGGTGGCTGATCGGTGTCTTCGGAGTGTCGATGAGTTGCAGGAGGTTGCGCGCCAGCCGATTGACCGGCGCGGCATTGGCGGGGGCATGGTCGGTGCGGGCGCGGCTCAGGTCCTCGCCGAGATGCACGTCGAGCACCCAATGCAGCGCGTTCCCGATCTGCCAATGCGCCCGGGTAATGGTGAGCAGCT
>Ga0209255_1000018_pt1 | contig 27200 bp, 32 predicted proteins | sample WorMetvaBAHAMAS2_FD_187394 | JGI IMG/M metagenome (GOLD analysis project Ga0209255, IMG submission 187394) | Marine gutless worms symbiont microbial communities from Max Planck institute for Marine Microbiology, Germany - Olavius vacuus... | ecosystem: Host-associated > Annelida > Digestive...
CTCTCAACATAGACATAGCAGCGTCTCCTGATTGGCGTTGCGGTACCCGGATGCTCGATCCGAAGTCGGGACCCGATTTTAGCTCTAATCAGGCACCCCGCCTGATCGATTAGCGCTGACGATCTCATATTTTGGGAGCTGGACCGCCTTGGCCGCAGTCTCAAGCATCTGGTCGAGGTGGTGGAAGACCTGAACCGGCGCGGGGTCGGTTTAAACCCGCGCTTCTTTCGACTTTTGCCAGCATTGTCCAAGGTCATCGGCGGCCTGGATAGCATCGACAACCATGTCAGCCGTCACCTCGAAAGGTTCGTTGTGGATCGTTTCACCCTTGGCCGTGGCCCGGTTGGCGATTTGCTCCAGCAATTCCTTAGAAAGCTGGGTTAGCCCGATCTCTGCCAGGGTAATGGGCAAGCCCACATCGGTAGCAAAAGCCAATACTTGGTTCAGGATAGATCGAGGTTTCCCTTCGAGAACCAACTGCACGAGTAAGCCGAAGGCGACTTTCTCTCCATGAAAATAGCCGTGTGTCTCAGAGGCTATAGTTAAGCCGTTATGCACCGCATGAGCTGCCGCTAGACCCGACGATTCAAAACCTAGACCCGAAAGAAGGGTGTTCGCTTCCACAAGTCGTTCAAGAGCCGGAGTGACTACTTGGTTCCGAACAGCACGCAACGCCTCGACTCCATCGGCCAACAAGGTCTCGTAGCACAGGTTGGCCAAGGTTGAGGCACTACGGGTCGAAGCGCCACCCCGCATGTTGGGGATGTGGCCGGCAACACAGGTGTTCGCCTCGAACCAGGTGGCTAGGGCATCACCCATTCCAGCCACCAGCAACCGGGGGGGTCCATTGGCAATTACCTGAGTATCGACCAGCACCAGATCAGGGTTTTTGCGGTAGAACCGATACTCCTGAACTATGCCTTTCTCCGTGTAGATCACCGACAAGGCACTGCACGGAGCATCGCTGGAGGCTACGGTAGGGCAGTTGACGACCGGTAACGCTAAGTCGTTAGCCACCGCCCTAGCTGTATCCAGTACCTTTCCACCTCCGGAGCCGATAATCACCTGCGCCTTGTGTTGTCGAGCCATGGTCTTAACGCGCTCGATCTCGGCCAGGGAGCATTCTCCGCCAAAAGGAAAGACGACATACTCGATCTTGGCATCGGCCAACGTCGTCTTCCATATATCCGTCAACTGACGAATGGCAGATTTTCCAGCCACGATCAGGGCCGGACCTTCCAGGCCAAGACTGGCCATTTCCTGGCCGAGGACACCGGTGGCGTTCTTGCCTTGGGTATAACGGCTTGGGGAGCAAAAGACCGATAACATGGTGTTTCACCAAGGGTTGCACGATGCGATGATTGTCACCGACAGGAAGAACTCCCGCGCCCGGATGCGGACCTCGGTTAAGCACATCCTGTGCAAGTACGGCTACCCACCGGACCTTCAGGAAGCCGCGGTCCAAACGGTTCTGCAACAGGCCGAGGGGCTTTCCGAAAGGTGGGCAGCATAATACTCAAAGGTCGCGTTGCGCACTTTCCCACCAACGCTCGTTAGCAAACGTTCATACACCCACAGCACCTCATCCTCGCGATACCCCTGATCCGCCAGGCGTTGCAGTTCGGCCTCCACTGCCAGCTGTTGCTCCACCGGCAACGCGCCTGAATCCCCACTTCCCCGCAGTTGGAAAACACCGGATGGACACCCGTTGTCCCACCAACCCTCGGCAATCCTCTCGCAACTGGCCCCGTAACCATCCCGGCTTCCATCGCCGCATCCACGTCACAGCCGCTCTCCGGCAGCTTGGCACGCCCTGCAAGTAGCTCAAACGAGCGACAGAGGAGATTAAAACTTAGTCGCTACCAGCGTTGGGGATAGGTCTACAGGAAGGGAACCACTGCGGGGCCATGCGAGGGCGCGTAGAAGTTGGATCGGTGGGGATGCAGCCTCAAACGCCTCGTCAATACGATTGACGGATCACAGCATCAGGGCGTCGGCTTCAACGCGGGTCGCCGAAAGCCAAGGCCGTCGCCAATTTTTCGCTCCAGAAAAAAAAGTACATATATCACTTATTATCACTATAGATAAAGGATTACTTAGAATCACAACGCAAACTCTGTTACTTGCTGTTTTTTAACGAATATTGAAGTTTTGTAGTTTGAATTCAACAAACAAATCAACAATATTTATTGCATATCCAAACATGTATATCAACGATATATATCGTCTACTCACAAACTTTTTATTGTAGAATTAGAACATTGGAAATGTTCAGCACCGGGAGCCAGGCCTCCAAAACCCGGCCTACACCTTTCAACGCTAGCAGCGGATAACAGCTATGACAGCTATAACAACAAAGAAACAGCTTTCCAAGATTGCCCAGCAGAAACGGGATATACGGAAATCCGTGTGGCCAGAACTTGACGAAGGATCGTTGTGGCTCCGTGAAAAGTCGGATGGCTGGCTGAACATTCCACGCGCCATGCCACTGCTGCTACGCATCATGGACACGCTTGCCCCCAAGGGAAAGCCGGTATCACAAACCTACCTCGATCTTTGGTGCCGGACATTCGATAACGCCTTTGTCATTGTGACCAACCCAAGAGAAATGGCGTACTACGCAGGCTTTACCGGTGAACGGGCGGAAAGCACCTGGGCAACGCGCATGCGGATACTCATGGAGCTGGGATTTATTGACTTCAAGGAAGGGGCGAGCGGCCCCATGAATTATGTCTTGATCTACAACCCATACCATGTCATCAAACGCCATCACGGAGAAGGCAAGCTGAATGAGAAGGCCTTCACTGCGCTAAAAATACGCGCTGTCGAGATCAAGGCAACCGATCTCGAAGACACCGAGCCGGAGCCGGAAAAATGTGGGATGAGCACAGGAAATCGAGGGAGCGAAAAGCGAAGAGCGACGACCCTCGTATAGCCGTGTGGATAGGGAAGACCCTTGGCACGGCATAAGAAACCAGAAGGCACAAAAAAACCAGACGAGGCGCGTCTGGTTTTAGGGATCAATGAACTTAAACGAGCAAATTCAAAAAACGGCATACAAGGCTGTATCCCTTGTATGCCAAAACCTAACCAATAAAAGGCTGTACTATGAAAACCTTATTAATTTTGACGGATAGGCTAAAATTATATCTGTATTGCCGCATCCATACAAGATTCCCTCCAAGGTGTTCATGGTTCTTCCTCGGAGAAAATCATGGATACAAATCTGTTAGATGCGGAACGATCCTTCCAAGACGCCATCCACGATGCCGGCTTAACGCCGCCAGACCAGATCATCTTCGATGGTCAAGTCCATCGGTTCGATTCCGACGACAAGAGAGACAAGGCCGGTTGGTATGTCGCGCACGCCAACGCCAATACCAACAGGAACCCAGGCGGTAAGTTCGGGTGTTGGCGCAGCGGTGTTGAGGTCTCTTGGTACTACCACAGGCAGAAAGGCCTTGCAGACGCCGCACGTTCGGCATCTGTACGTGATCGTCAGCGAGCACAGGAGGCGCGTAAAAAAGAACAGGAGAAAATCCATCAGGACGCCGCTCAGCGTGCCGCTAATATCTGGGCGAACACCCAGGCCGCCCAGCCCGATCATCCGTACCTGGTCCGCAAACAAATCCAGCCCCATGGGGCGCGGATTTACAACAATCAGTTGGTGCTGCCGGTGCTTGACTTCACCGGCAAGCTGACCAGCCTGCAATTCATCTCGCCAACAAAAGACCCCGCGACCGGACGCGACAAGACCCTGCTCAAAGATGGTCGCAAACAGGGTTGCTATATCCCCGTAGCAGGCGATCCGGCGAACTATTCCTGCATCATCATCTGCGAAGGATGGGCAACCGGCTGTTCCTTGGCCGAGGACAAACCATCCGCACTGGTGGTTGCCGCCATCGATGCAGGCAACCTGCGTCCGGTTGCTCTAGCTATCCGCCACCATTGGGTATCCGCCACATTGCTGATCGCTGGCGACGATGACCGCCAGACACCCGGAAATCCAGGCGCAACCAAGGCAAAGGCCGCCGCCATCGACTCGGACGCATTGCTAGCGCTCCCCCAATGGCCTGATGACGCGCCGGAGCATCTGACCGACTTCAACGATCTGGCTGTGTGGTTGAAAAGGAGCGTGACATGAACGCTCCACTGCCATCGAACGTCTTACCGATTCAGAACGCCAAGTCACCGGCCGAGAGTTGGCCGGATCTGGTGCCGCTGGATAACCCCGAACTTGAGCTTACGCGGATCGATCTCGCACATCTGCCAGGCTGGGCCGGAGACTTTGCCCGCGCCTTATCCGCCAGTACCGAAACCCCGCCTGAGCTAGCCGCCGGGATGGTGCTGGCCGCCTGCTCTGTCGCTACTGCCCGTCGCCTGCGGGTGGAGGTGGAACCAGGTTATTTCGAACCCTGCAATCTATGGGTCCTAGTCGCTTTGCCGTCCGGCAACCGCAAAAGCGCCGTGCAATCCAACGCTTGTGCGCCATTTTTAGATTGGGAACACGATCAGAGAAAGGCCATGGAACCGGAGATAAAGCGCATCACCAGTAAGCTCAAGACCCAGGAGGCCCGAATCAGGAAGCTTCGCAACGACGCCGCCAAACAGAAGGAAAAACACAAGGTGGAAGAGCTAGAAAAGGAAATAGCCGACATCGAGGCCGAACTTCCCGAAATCCCCCAGACGCTGCGGATTTGGACATCGGACGCCACCCCGGAAAGTCTGGGCGAACGATTAGTCCAGGGCGGCGGGAGCCTGGCCTGGCTGTCGTCGGAAGGCGGTATCTTCGATCTTCTGCAAGGGCGTTATTCCAGAGGAATCCCCAATCTGGACGCGGTGCTGCAGGCCCATAGCGGTGATTCGTTCTGGACAGACCGGGTTAACCGCCCATCGGTCTATCTGAAGTACCCGCGCCTCAGTATTGGCCTAAGTCCGCAACCAAGCGTAGTGCATGGGCTAATATCCAAACCGGAATTTAGCGGTCGTGGGCTGACCTCGCGGTTTCTTTACCTACTCCCGCCATCCCCGCTGGGCTACCGCAAATTGGAATCCCATCCCATACCCGATGAGGTGAAGAATGCCTATCACGCCGGTCTCCGCGCCATGCTGGATTGGAATGAATCAGATCCCGACGAAGACGGCAATAGGCTCTACTCGTTAAAACTGAGCAGGGCAGCCTATAAGGAATGGCATGACTTCTCCCTGAGTATTGAAGAGCGGATGAAACCCGGAGAAGACCTGGAACACTTTACCGGCTGGGCGGGCAAAGCACCGGGGGCGGCGGCACGCGTGGCCGCAGTGCTGCACAGCATCAAGCACGCCCACGGCGAACCATGGAAGGCTGAAATCACTGCCGAAACCATGAACGCTGCCCTGGAGATCATCACCGTTATCAGCGTTCATAGCCTAGCGGCGCTGGACATGATGGGGGCCAATTTCACTATTGCCAAGGCTCGGGAGGTATTGGATTGGATAAAACGGAGCAAACAGAACGGCTGTTCCGTGCGCGACGCTTTCAATGCTCTACGCAAAAAATTTCATAACGTCAATGCGCTTAGCAGGGCTTTGGATATCCTGGAAGAGCGCGGTTATGTCAAAGTGATCGAGCAGCCAAAAGACGGACCGGGCCGCCCCTCATCCCCGAGGGTGCGAATCAGGTCTGGGCTTTGGTAAGAGGGCCTAGCGGTGAGTTGGCGCACATCTATCGAGGCCGCCATCCCGATTAGGAACCCCGATACGCACGATTCGCAGAAATCTATCGAAGAAGTTAATTGTGCGGATATTGCGGGTTCTGCGGATAAGCATTCAGAGGAAGAAAGCTCCAAGCTGCTGGAAATCCTAGCCGATGCTTGCCGGGGGCTTGCAATCACCCCTACCGAGGTAAAGGCAGCATTAGCTCCGGAGGACATCGAGGATTGGCGCAAGGGCCTTTTGAAGGGAGAAAATTTTACCGCCTTTGCTCAGGCATTGGTCGAGCAGAGGCAAAGAGAAGGGGGAGAACGCCCAGACTATTACACCTTTGCCGCTACCTGTAAGCTCTGCGGCCCAATCTGGCTATGGTATGCAGCCAACCTTCCGGGCTGTCCTTGGTGCCACAATCGTGGAACCGGAAAACCTATCCCGCGCCCATGCAACGTTTGCTGCGGCGATTGCGTCCATTTTAACCGGCACGCCACGCATCCTCATCTTGGCCACTGCGCCCAGGGTGAGCCGGAAACCATCGTCGGGAATTGGGATACCGACCGGCGTTACTGCGAGCGATTCTTACCTTCCGCGTCGATTGTGCGTAATTCTGCGTACCAGATACAAATGCGCTCTAGGCCGCTTGTCACGCGGACTTAGCGAATATTGCGTATTCTGCGTATTTTGCGCTTAAACCCCTATCCTGAACTCGACATGTTGGTTCCTATTTATATTTCATATAAAAAATGCCCCTTATAGCGCAAAATACGCAGAATACGCAATATTCGTAACATATTGTTTTTCATGTAAAATTAACGCGGATTTTTGGTACGCAGAATTACGAAAAATGTACGCAGAATTAGATTTTTAAGCCACCCATTCCGTTATGGCTGCGATTTTTGCGATAGTTGGACCTCCGCTGATCTTGCTGCCTGATAAGGCTGAATTGCGGTAAACTTATGCTGGTATCAACTGAGATTATGACATGCCTGCCAGCACGAACTTAGTCATCCGAGAAACCCCGGCTCTCGAATCCAAGATTGGAAGTGTCGGAGGATCACGGTCGGATGTTTGGAATGATGCCGTCCTGGACAGCCTGCAAATGGCTATTCCCAACCTGGAACGGCTGCCGCAGGAAGTCATCGAGCGCAAGAGTCAGGCCATGCTCGATGCCCTAATGAGCCTCAAGCCGGGAGATGAGATCGAAGGTATGGTCCTGGCCCAGATGATCGCTATCCAGGAGGCGGTCATGGAGTGCTTCCGACGGGCCTGGGGGGACAAACAGCACCCCCCTCAACCAGGCAGGCAAGCTATCGAGAACTTATACGCGGTTGCTGGATGATTTGAACAAGCATAGAGGCAAAGGTCAGCAGAAGATGATCGTCGAACATGTCAATATTAGAGCCGGTGGGCAGGCGGTGGTGGGCAATGTCGAACGCTAAAGGGGGAGCGAAAACCAAGGGTTCAAACCCCATGCATCGTTGGCTTGCGATGCAGCGATGCCCACGGTGTGGCGCGAAGACCAGATAAAGGGACGCCCTGTCGCGCAGCAGCAATGAAGAATGGCCGCTGTCGAATGCACGGCGGTAAGTCCACCGGCCCCCGCCCTGGTTCCTTACGCGGCAATCAACACAACTTCAAGCACGGGTTGTATTCAGGCGAAACAAAAGCCTTTCGATGCCAGGTCTCGGCACTGAGGCGTTCGAGCCACAAGCTGGCCGCTGAAGTCACCGATTAGCCCTGAGAGCTATCGGGTGTAACACCAGCCACCTGTAGGCACTGCGGTCCGGTTTGGATGTGGGAATCTGCCGATGGGATGGTTATTCGTAAGTTATTGATTGATGGTATTTAATCTATAAGAATCATAGAAAAAAGGAGGCTCTTTAAGGAACACGCCAAGGTGGCGCGGTTGTCCCAAGAGGAAGGGGTGCCTTTCGACAAGATCGCCCGCAAGTGAGAGATGGCATCTCTGTGCCGCCGCTGATGAAGCAGTTCAGGGATGAGTTGGTTCCGGCCAAGGCGGGCCAGAAGCCCTTCGGCCCGACAGCCGACCGGTGGAGATGCTGGCGGCCAAGGGAGTGCGCTATGGTGGACATCGCTTCCGTGCTGAGGGGCGAGATAAACGACTCCGTGCTGGAACCCTTAATCGGCACATCGAAATGGACGAGCAAAACCTATGGCGAGCCAACGTAAGCTAATCAAGAACCGTGATCCGAACCAAAGCACCGCCATTGGCAATCCTGGAGAAGATCAGGCTGTCGCCTTCGCCCGCGCTGTGTTGCAGCCAACGGTGCAGGCCGCATTTACGATCAAGGAGTACGGAAAGCCCTGCGGCGACGACCTAAACGTGGACGGACTGATCGCTTCGCTGGAAGAACAGACCCGTGCGAGCAGCGGCGGCGACCGGAAGCGGGCCGATGCCATGCTCACGACTCAGGCCCACACGCTGGATGCCATCTTCAACACTCTTGCACGGCGTGCTATCAACGCTGAATACGTGGATCACTTCGAGCGATCTCTCAAACTCGCCTTGCGCGCACAGTCGCAATGCCGGGCGACCTTGGGGACGCTCTCGGCGCTCAAGAACCCGCCAGCGGTGGGCTATGTCCATCAGGCGAATATCGCCCACGGGCCACAGCAAGTGAACAACGCATCAGCCGCTCCGGGTGATACCCCGTGCGCAGGCGCGGGGGAAAATCCGGACCTGCAAAACGAACTATTGGAGAAGACCGATGGCGACCGGCTGGACACCGGAACGGCGTGCGCGCCAGGCCGAATTGATCCGGCAATGGCGACCGTGGGAGAAGTCAACGGGGCCGAAGACCGAGGCCGGTAAGAGAGGTGCCTCTCAAAACGCATACAAGGGCGGCACCTGGCGGCTGCTACGCGAACTGTCGCGTGCTCTGCGGGAACAGAAACGGCAACTGGCCGGGTATGACCAGGTAGGATTCCTACTAAGACCAGGACTTACCGCTACCGGGCTTCCAACCCCAGAGGCTAACCGCCGACGGATCGGCTAACTTGGGCGTAATGGCTTGGCGGTGCTGGCCGGGGTGCTGTCGGCTAGCGCGGTCTCTTAGGCAGCTTGTCGAGACGGTAGAGGGTTTGAGCACGAGGAAGATCGGGTTCCGGTCACTGACGGAATCGCTCGATGCTGGTACCGACGGAGGGCGTCTCTGGGCGGGTACAGGCCGACCTCCAGGCGGCCCGTAAGAATGGCGTCCCACTTGTCAGGCCCCGCGCGGTCTCAGATGAAAAAATGAGTGCTGCCAGAGCGCTTCTAAGCCAAGGCGGTCGGTCGAAGAGGGCCGTTGCGCGGCAACTTGGGATTTCTATGCTAACCCTGTACCGATACCTCGATGAGGGGAGATAAGGTCCTGGTGGTCCAAGCCCGACGTAACGCGAATCGAAGGATTCCGGCACGTAACCCCGACGATCACCAGGAGGGTTGATTGAAGGCAATTGACGCCGTGGGGTTGTTTTGGATAGCCTGTCCACAAGAAGTCGGACCTTGGTACGTTTAGGCACGTACCAAAGTCATAACCACGACCAACCTGATGAAGAGGTTCGGCCATAGCTAGCACCGATGAAATCGGACCTTGGCACGTTTAGGCCCGCGCCAAGATCCTAACCACGACCAACCTGATGAAGAGGTTCGGCCATGGCTAGCGCCAATCATACCTTCCGTGTGCCAGTTCCGCATGCCCGCTGGAATCTTCCCGCCCGATCTGCCGGGCACTTGAGGCCCAAGCGTTGCGGTCTCCCGTGTTTGCTTGTGGCGACATCCTATTTGCTTGGCGCAGTGGCCTATGCCGACCTGCCGCTAACAATCGAGGACTTACTGACCAAGCAAGGGGAGACAAGGATAAATGCCTCGCTCACCTACCATAATGGATTTAGCGAATCCGCCGTTTACGCAAGGGTGCCACTAAAAGATGGCAGGGTTGTCTATGTGCCAATATCAAATGCCAGTATTCGTAAGAACAGCGACATACTGGTCGGAACCCTGGCACTGCGTTATGGGATCACGGGTAGCACTGAAATTTACGTCCGAGGGAGCGGCCAATACAGCAGCGTCCGCACGTCCGTTGGCTCGGAGACGGACGTCCGCTTTCTGAATACCTGGGCCGGGGCAAGCTACCAATTCAAAGAAGACACTGAGACACCGGCGCTGATCGGATTTGTCGAAGGGGCCTTGTTCGAGCGAGGGAGAGATAGCACCTACGCGCTCAAGTCCTGGGCCGCCGGGTTGACCGCGTACAAATCGATTGATCCAATCGTTTTCGTGTTTTCGGGGTACTACGGCCTCAATTTGCCTCGCAAGGATGGTGGGGCGACCATCAATCCAGGTAATACCTTGATGTTGAATCCGTCGGTTGCATTTTCTGTCAATGATCGCGTCACACTCAATACCGGGGTACGCTGGACGAATACATGGCCCTGGCACACCGCTAGCCGTCAACATCGGGAAACCAACACCGATTTACAACTTGGTGTGGACTACGGATTTTCCGATGACAACATTCTCAATGTGACCTTTTCGTCGAATGTCTCAGGCACCAGAGGTTCAAATCTGAGGCTCGATTGGCTGCACACTTTCTGACCACCCACCTTACTTCACAAGAGGTATCCGAAAATGACTCATATTAGCTTGGAGCAACTTTTATCTATACTGCGTATTAGGTACGGGACCTTCATGAGATCTGAATGGCGAATTCCATCTTATAGCCGATAAACCCCAACATGAGATTAAAAGTGACGACGATCAAATCAACCTTATCCACACTAGTACTGTCATTGATCCTTTGTGCGCCAGTACTTGCGCAACCTAACTCGCCTATACCGGCGAACACACTATCTGCTCATGACCTTGAAATGGCCTTCGAGAACGACGGGGAGCCGATGGAACTGGCGTTGCTCTCCGAGAAGGAAATGAAGGAAACGAAGGGCGCTATGCTACCAGCATTAATAGCCCGGAGCACTTATGGTGGGGTTGCTGGTGGATATTTCTACTTTCTTAGTTATTTTGGAAGCGACGACTTTAGCTATGGCGGCTTTGCAAGATCGGTTGGCGCCGGAGCTTTTGGTGGTCTATTTGGATTAACAAGAGGGGGACAAGTCATATTGGGAGCAGGTTCTTCTGCTGCCTTGGGGCGCCTGCTGGATATGGCCCCGACTGATGGATGATAAAAATGTGCGAATATGACTTAACAATCGCGATTGTCCTAGGGATTTCAGTGGCAGCACTCATCAGATGGGTACTTGTGCCTAGGCTTATATGTGTCGGGCTACTTCCAAAAGAGGAAAACATGGCGTTCAAAGATGAACTGCCAATTATTTTCGCATTGTTAACGATGTTCGTGCTTACTGTTGAATCGGCAATATGGCTATTTGGCTTATATTGCAATTAGAAGAAAGCGATTCAACCAAAGAAACTCCTACAGAGCGCCCGATTAAGGGGCCTCTATGGCAGCACGTTTCCTGCGCTCTCGCGGGCCTTATTTGCCGATCTCGTGCAGACGGTCGAACAATATGGCTTCCGTGCTAGAGGCGCCGCGCTCCAATAGCTAAGATGAACGATGAACACGAAAGGGTGCCATCTCTCCCTGCGGTCAATGTATGGCGCATTATTGGTCCTGTTCGCAATTGGTGCGCAGGCGGAAGGCGGGCGTGCATATCTCCGTGGCCCTTCACTGTCCGGGACAATCAAGGTCAAAAGCTGGAAAGCGCTACGCGATGAGCGGGTGGTAAAGCAAGACCTGGATTATTCGTGCAGCGCGGCATCTCTCGCAACCCTACTCAACGAGTACTACGGACAGGCCGTCACCGAAAAGACCTGTTGCGAGCCATGGCTACGGGCGACCTTATGGCTTCGTTCGAGGATATGCAGCAAGCGTTGCTCAAGTTCGGGTTTCGAGCCGTTGGGATTTCCGCCAGCTACGATCAGCTAGCCAAGCTCAATATGCCAGGAATCGTGTACCTGGAGCACCGCAAGACCGAGCACTTCTCCGTGCTCCGGGGAATCGACGAATCGACCGTCTGGCTTGCCGATCCTTCACAGGGGAACCGCACCTACAGCCGGTGGCAATTCTTGGATATGTGGGACACGCGAACCGGCACGACCGAAAATGCCGAATTGAAAGGCAAGATTCTGCTTGTGTTCCCCGCCGACGGAAAGGCCCGAAGCCCGTCAGACTTCTTTACCAAGACACCAAGGCGACAAACGGCCCTGGCGGTAAGGCGACTCCGGGCTTTGCCTGAAACCCAGGCATCGATGCGCTAGCCACGTAAAAGCCTGTAGAGGCTTTCCCTGGGTCGTGGGACAAGCTAGGGTACTCCGAGAAAACGGCTTAGAACGCCTCTTTGTGGCTCAGAGGCCATGCTCTGACTGCCGCCATGGCTCGTGGCGCTAAGAGCAAGTTAGGAATGGCTACGGATTACGCATGAGCGTGTACTGTGGTAGCCTGACAAACTACTGTCATCATCCATTACCGGGAAGGGATGCCCGGACCAGAAACACTCGCTAATTTCGAGGCATAAATGAGAAGCCCGCGCTGGAGGCGAGAATCTCCAACGCGGGCCAAATAACCGTAACAGTATATGGCAGCAACGGTCGATGAAAATCCTACCTGGCCAAATCCCCTGTTGCAAGGTTTTAATCACGGGGACTTGGGAAGTGACTACTGCCCGCTCCCCGCTTGCCAAGCTGGGGATCGCACGTGGGCAGACCCTACGCACCGCGTGAAAACCTAGGCGGCAATTTCTGCGGGCACGATCCGCAGAACCCCAGGCTCACGCTGGAAAAGCCACCCAAGACCGGCAAGGGCGGCATTCCCCGTGTTCTCACGCTTTGCGCGGAAAGGCTAAAGGACTACTACAACAACCCACGCAAGCTCATCCCCTCCCTGGACCTAGCCAACGGCAGCGAGCGGCAGCAACGCAGCGAGCGCCGGGAAGCCTGCCTGCTCTTGCTGATGGCCTTGCTCAAATACACGGACCTTGCCAGCCTGCGGGTCGGCATCCCCACCCCGGAGGGTTTCTTGAGCCTTACCGTGGACTATATCGGCAAGCAAACCGGCATGGCCCCGAAGCGCGTAGAACGCGCCCTGGCCGATCTGAAGGCCGCCGGGCTAGTGACCATTGCCCAACCCCGCAAACGCCTTCCTGATGGCTCCTGGAAAGGACTGGCAGCCGTCAAGGCCGTATCCCGCCACCTGTTCGCTCTGTTCGGCCTGGGGGGTATGCTGAAACGCGAACGCACCAAAGCCAGCAAACGGCTAGCGAAAAAAGCCAGGAAGCAAGAGGGTGCCGGACAGGCCCGGTTGACGTTGGCTCTGAAAGCCTTGACCGGAAAGCTGAGCAGCAAACCGAACCGCACGCCACCGGGCGACCTGGAATACCGACGACGACGAGACGTCAAGGCGCTGGAACTCAAACAAGCCCACCCGCACTGGACCCGAGAGCGGCTCATCGAGGAAGCCGAACGGATGCTCCTTACCCCCGATCCGTGCCACGGCTAATTTACGGCTGAATTGCCGCCGACCAGAGCCAAAACCGCCTCTCCGCAGCGATACTCAGTGCGGAACCAAGCCTACACCCACCAAAAATTGACCCTTCGCCAGGGGCTGCTCGCTTCGGAGCAAAAATTAAGTGTCGGTAAGTCCTCCATTAAGTGGCGGCCATTAATCAATAAAAAATCAATTCAGAATCAAGCACAAACTAGCCCAAGGGAACCCCCAAAGAACCCCTGGAAAGCCGCAGAGAGCCCTCTGCGGTACCTTCAGGCAACAGCAATCACTGGAAGGATTGTGGCATTGGTCTACAGGAAAGGGACCACAGTGGTATCCTGCAAGCCGCGTGGCTTGGATTCCAGGCCCATTGAACATGCCAATCTAGTGGTTCACAGATCCAGCTTTCCTATATCCCTATAGACTTCGGCATCCCTGCCTGCGCGCGCATCCTTGCGCTTGCTCAACCGATAGCCCAGAGCCCGTCCTCTTAGGCTCTATGAAGCGTTTTCAGCGACAGGAATCCAGATGGTAAGCCACTGAGAAGCGGTTACGGAGCGTTTGAGTGCCTATCAGTCGGTATCATCACAGCAAGGGTTGGCACCGGGGCTGACGGTAACTACTCCGATGTAAAGTTCATCGATAATTGGCTGCAAGCGCGAAATGACGTACTAGCGGGTCGCATCGCTCTGTCGATAGGTTAAATACTCAGGCTCGAATAGGTTGTCCTGCCCTTCCATAGGTTTGCTTTCTTATTGTTGTTATTTCAAAAAAAACACAGTACACGAACGGATTTAATACACTATTAAAAATCAATGCTTGAGCTTCGGTTCTTCTTCGAGAAAACTTCTCAAGGTGGACGCCAAACTATTTTCATCCTGAAGCTCGCACTCCCAGATAACCAGCACCCGCCACCCTTGGCCTTCTAGCTGGTCGATGTGCTTACGATCCCGTTCCCGTGTGCGTTCAAGTTTCGGAATCCAGTAGTCGAAATTAGATTTAGGAATGCGGGCAATCTTGCACTCTGGATCGTCGTGCCAATGCCAGAAACACCCGTGCACGAAAATAATCTTTTTGCGGCTCGGGAAAGTGAGGTCTGGCTTTCCCGCTAGGTCTTTCCGGTGCAATCGAAAACGGTAGCCAAGGCGATGCGCCGTGCTGCGGACTATTTTCTCTGGACGCATATCCTTCGCGCGGATATTGGCCATGATTTCACTACGGCGTTTCGGCGTTACTGTATCAACCATCTACCCTTAACACGCGCGGCCTTTTGGACGGCGGCCCATCCAGCTTAGTTTGCAGTTCCTCCACAATTTCCGCTGGTTCGGGCGGCATGCCTTCTCTCAAGGAATTTTTCACCTCATCCCACTCGGAATAGACGATCTGAACGTCTTGCATCGAGTAGTTTGTGCCGGACTTCGCGATCGGATAGCAAAGCCACGTTACCTCACTATTCGGGCGGGTTGTATGTGTGAAAGTCGGTAACTCTCTGAAAAACTGTGTATCGACGACCACGAAGAATTTCTTCCCCCAACGCCTAAATACAGGAACCTTCAGTTGCAGCTGAGGAAAAAGCCGCTTTTGCGCTGACGAACGAAAATCCGGTCGCCTATCTGAATTCGATAAATCAAGGGATTCATGTTTGATAAAGTGGTGCATCGGTGTCCGAATTTCGCCACCGGAAAAATACACCGCTTGCACCTCAACAGCAGCGAAATCAGTGACTTCCCCGTCCTTAATGCGGCCAAGCACGAAATCAACCTTTCCAATCTTTCTATCCCGAGTGCCTTCCTCCTTCGCTGCGATCTTAAGAATGCGTATCTCGGAGAACACTCCATAGTTAGCACTGTCGCCAAAGGCTAGTTTCGCTGCATCATTAAATATTCGATCACCTTCAACGAACCGCACTGGACACAATGATACTGCTTCATTGCTATTGGAAAGACTACAGACGCCTATGGGATCAGTCTTGCTGGATTTTGTGCAGGGACTATCCCGGAACGGGCAATATTTGTTTCGTCTGGCTGCGCGTGCCTCTTCGGAAGTATCTTCGACTCCGAATCCGAATACTTCAGAAAGCAGCATCCTCGCCCCTTAATCTCGCTTAAGCGTTGGCGACTTGGCGCGGTTGTTCCTCTTCGAAAACCTCCCACAACGTGGCGAGTTTCACTGCATCGGCAATCTGGCGACCGAGTAGAGGGGGTACAGCATTGCCAACCTGAACATACTGTTCCGTTCTGGAACCATGAAACTCGAACCAATCGGGGAACGATTGAAGGCGTGCGGCTTCCCTGACGGAAATACTTCGATCTTGCTCGGGATGAATATACGCACCCCAATGAAGATCGCATTTCGTCAATGTCGTACAAGCAAGCCCGTCCCACGACATACGACCGTATCGCTTCGTGTGGTCACAGCGGCGCGCCTTTTTCATTCCCGCTGGTAACAAATCTATTGGAATGTCGCGCCAACTCCCGCCTTGAGGGATGTGTTTCATACGTTGCAAATTGATCGGTGCGAGTCGGGGCGCAGCGTGATTGAGCACGCTGTTCGATCCTTCGCGCATCATTCTCTGAAAGGCAGATTTAGCTCCCGTTCGATAGGCAAGCACCCCACGATCTTCGCCGTTCGACAACTTGGGAAGGTCTGAAATCGCATCGCTAATGGTCACAAACGGTAGTCGCCCATCCCCGTGCGTGACCTCCGGCCAAATGATAGGTTTGCTAATCCTGTTGCCTAGAAAAACGACTCGGCGACGTTCTTGTGGCACACCGTATTCCTCTGCTTTCAGAATCCGATAATCGACCGCGTACCCAAGTTTTTGTAGGCGCCCCAAAATAGCCGCTACAGCTTCCCCGCCCCCTACCGACGTGATCCCCGTAACGTTCTCCAACACGATCCACGACGGACGCAACCCATTTACGATTCGCAGGTAGTCGCGGAACAAGTGACTACGTTCATCGTGCATACCCCTCTGGTGGTTATACACGCTGAAACTTTGACAAGGTGGCCCACCAATAAGGCAATCGAGTTCGCTTTTTGCCAGTCCTGTTGCCTTTAAAAATTTCGGTGCAGTTAAGCGTTCAATCGGGCCATGCAAAAACTTCGCTTCGTGGTGCGTGGCTTTGAACGTCTCGGCCGCTGCTTCGTTAAAATCGTTTCCAGCCAATACATGAAAATCGGATTGTCGGAAGCCCTCCGAAAAACCACCTGCGCCGCAAAACAGGTCAATCGCTGTCCACTCTTTCATTGAATGCCTGTCCTTTGATTGATATCGAGCTGAAACCGGAATTCACGCTGTTTATATTGCTCTAGATTGCTGTACCAGCTCAATGCTGGTTGGCACGGGGAGTGCCCAATCCTGGTATTCGGTATTACCCCAAAGCTGATAGATGGCTGGAAACGGACATGATAACCAATTTCGTTCGCCGCTTGAGCATGTCGCCAATTTGGTTGGGTACCTCTGTCGCGCCGCCACGCAGGGTGCAGAATAGCGGCGTCGTCTGCTGGGCCTGAAGGGGAGGAATGTGGCCCAGTGATTTCTGCAGGATATACTGATTGTAGACTATAACGTAGCGTTTGATGGTATCGGCCAAGTGCTCGGCGTCTCAAAACCGAGGGTTGCGCCGTCGCTCGGAAATCGATCGCGCGAAGGCGACTTGCTTCGCCGTCGGCTCGTCCGGCAGTTCCTTTTTATGTTGATCGATCCATTGCGACAGCCGGTTCCGGTCCGCCAGGGTTTGTTCGGAATCTCGACACCGGTGGCGGCAGCGATCTTGCGCGTGAAGGCCAGCTCTGCGGCGCGTGGTGATGGCCTGTGGAATGGACATCCAGCGCCCCCCTAGAGGCCGTTCCCGAGCAAGCGGTGGACTTCCCAGAAAGTTGGTCTGGGTCTGCGTGCGCATCCTTGCGCTGAGATCGCCGGTACCCATCGGCGGTGCCGTAAGGTTTTCCCTCGGAGCCGCGATCCAGCGTAATTGTGCGGAAGTGATAAGGAGTTGACGCAGTAGGGTTAATTAAATAACCTATTGTTATGAAGTCGGGCCTTGGCGCGTTTTGCGCACGTGCTGAGGTCATAACCACGACCCAACCTGACCATGAGGTTCGGCCATAGCTAGTGCCAACATGAAGTCGGACCTTGGCGCGTTTTGCGCACGCGCCAAGGTCCTAACCACAACCTAACCTGACCATGAGGTTAGGCCATGGCTAACGCCAATCCTACCTGTTTCGTACCGGTTCCGCACTTTTTGCGTCGGAACCGGCCTTCACCTATCTCCTCTTCCCGTATCGAAAATACTGAGCGTTAGGAAACCATGGCGCATGGTTTCCGGTTCGCGCTTGCCGTCGCGTTTTACCTCGCGCTGGACACGGCAGCCCATGCCGATTTGCCATTGACCATTGAGGATTTGATTGCCGATCAAGGAAAAGTCCGGCTAAATCTAGCCTTGAATTACGCTAACAGTGAGCGTGACGGCCTATCCTTAGTGCCGACGGGTTCCAATTCCTACATTTCGGTGCCGACCAAGAATAATAGCGATATTCTGATTGGCTCCTTGTCATTAGGTTATGGGCTGATGCGGGATACCGAAATCTACGGGCGCAGTAGCTATTTGTACAGCCAGGCCCGGACTAACAACCTTGATGAGAATAACACCGCCGAAGACAATCGCTTCCTCGCTGCCTGGGTGGGTGTGAATCATCAATTCACGAAAGACGGGGCTACTCCCGCGTTGCTGGGATTCGCCGAAGCCGCCGCTTTGGAAGAACACCTGGGAACGTCCAGTTTCTTTAAGTCGTGGATGGTTGGGTTCACGACCTACCGCACGTTTGATCCTGTCGTTTTGTCGTTGACAGCCGGGTATCGGTTTAATTTAACCCGCAAAGCAAAAAACCAGGATTATCGACCGGGAAATTACCTGTTCCTGAATCCCGCCGTGGATTTCGCCGTGAATGACCGCGTGACGTTCACGACAGGGATGCAATGGACCGTCCGAAAAGCGGATCGCTACGACGGGGAGACGCAAGATTTCCGGCGCACCAGCACCGATTTGAAACTCGGTGTCGGTTATGGCGTGTCAAAGGCTGACACAGCCCAGGCAACCTTCACGATGAACGCATCGGGAAACGGTGGATCATCCCTGCAACTCAATTGGCGGCATGCTTTATAACCACCTGTAATAGGAGATTTAAGATGAAAGCGATTCGAGCAACGTTGTTCGTGTCGATATTAACCCTGTTCTTGGGGGTATCCGCTTCAGCCCAAGCGGCCCCATCCCTGCAACCAAACACGCTGTCCGCTCATGATCTTGGGTTGCTGTTTGAGCAAGACGGGGAGCCTATGGAATTGGCCTTGCTTTCCGAAAAGGAAATGGAAGAAACGCAAGGGGCTTGGATACCGGCGATTGTGGCCACTTATTTTGCGTTTAGATTCGCGCGTTATGCGTGGGGTCCCGTCAAGCAGTGGTTTAGACCCTTCGGAAGAAGCTTTAGCCGTTCCGGTAATTTTCCGACGACTAGCGCCCGGTGGGGGACTAACCGGCATTTCAGGGAACAAATAGGCAGTTCGAGGCTCAGGGACTTGAACGCGCGTCTTCGCAACACAAGACTTCCTGGCAACTGGTGGAGAACGCGAGATCCAGGACACTTCCATTATTGGAGGCATTGAGGGTATTGAAGTGTCGGTGATAGAATAGCCTTTCTTATTCCAGTTCTTGTATCTGGAGTAAGAAAGGCAATCCCTTAAAATGAAACACAAAGGCTGTAAATGAAAATACCAAATAAAGCATAGCGTAACCAGGTATTACTTGGCTTATAGGCTTCAAGTAAAATAAAGGTGAGGGATATGGGACATATAAATTACCCAATAAAGAGAAAAACACCTTCCCAACGGCATAAAAACACCCGTAAAGAAGGGGTCTCAGGGATCAGGCTGGACAGGGCTTTCAGGATATTGAAATCCTTGGGCCAGACCTTGCCTGTGGAAAAGGATTCTGTTGTGTATGCTGTTGGTTTCACATACAAAGAAAGAACCGTTATCAATAACCTTGGAAAGGTGCTTCCAGTAAAAGTAGTAAGAATAAAAAGTATGCGTAATTTTAGATGGTGGTCTTGGATTATTCCAGGGCCAATGCCAAGATTATTCGTTATAAAGATTCTTTCCCCTGCGTGCATTAGAGAAGTTTTTGATCGGCTGTATGACCATATATTGCTCAATATTGCTGTCTTAAACAAGGCAGTTGAAAGCCGGTTTTTATCGGAAATAGAACTGGCTGAATTTTTTCCTCATTTGACACCATCCATAAAGATGGATAGCCAATATTTTATTTACGGGATTGACACCGACAATGAAGAATCTGAAACTGGAATCATGGAGTTTATCTCCTACGGTAAGGACGCACAGAAAAGCCTAATTGATCTCATTTAATACCAAATGAAGTGTTATACGACAGGGTTACTCCGTATGGGCAACGGTAGCGGCAAACGCCAAATCCTCTTTGCCGGGTTCTCGATTTGCTATTTATTATCCACCGCAATTAATGCACAGGCAGAGGATGGGCGCATCTACCTGAACACGCACTCGCTATCCGGTGCGATCAAAGTCAAAAGCTGGAAGGCGCTACGTGACGAGCGGGTAGTGAAGCAAGACTTGGACTATTCTTGCGGCGCGGCATCCCTCGCAACCGTGCTCAACGAGCACTACGGACAGGCCGTCACCGAGCAAGACCTGTTGCGGGCCATGGATGCTGGCGACTTCGTGTCCTCATTCGAGGATATGCGCCGTGCGGTAGCGCAGTTCGGGTTTCTTGCTGCCGGGTTTGCTGTCAGCTACGATCAGCTAACCAAGCTCAAATTGCCAGCGATCGTCTACCTGAAATATCGTAAAGACGACCATTTCTCAGTGTTGCGGGGAGTCGATGGAAAAACTGTGTGGCTTGCCGATCCCTCGCTGGGGAACCGAACAACCTACAGCCGGTGGCAATTCTTGGATATGTGGGACACGCGAACCGGCGCGACCGAGAATGCCGAATTGAAAGGCAAGATTTTGCTTGTGTTCCCTGCCGACGGCAAAGCCCGCAGCCCGTCAGACTTCTTTACCAAAACACCAAGACGGCAAACGGCCCTGGCGGTACAGCGGCTCCGGGCTTTGCCTGACAGAATCCAGGCATCGATGCGCTAGCCACGCAAGCCTGTAGAGGCTTTCCTTGGGCCGTGGGAAAAGTGGGGTGCTCCGAGAGGACAGCTTAGAACGCCCCGTTGTGGCTCAGAGGCCATGCTCTGACTGCCGCCATGCTCGCGGCGCTAAGGGCAAGTTAGGAATGGCTACGGATTACGCATGGGCGTGTACCGTGGTAGCCTGACAGACTACTGTCATCGCCCATTACCGGGAAGGGATGCCCGGAACCGAAACACTCGCTATTTTCGAGGTATAAACGAACAGCCCGCGCCTTGGGGATCAGAGCCCAGGCGCGGGCCAATTAACCGTAACAGTGATATGGCAGCAACGGTCGATGAAAATCCTACCTGCCCAAATCCCCTGTTGCAAGTTCTTAATCACGGGGACTTGGGAAGTGACTACTGCCCGCTCCCCGCTTGCCAAGCTGGGGACCGCACGTGGGCAGGCCCTACGCACCGCGTGAAAACCTAGGCGGCAACTTCTGCGGGCACGATCCGCAGAATCCCAGGCTCACGCTGACCAAGCCGCCCAAGACCGGCAAGGGCGGGATCCCCTTTGTGCTCACGCGGCTCATAGTTCTGCTCAAGAGCTACTACGATAATCCGCGCCAGATCATCCCCTCCCTGGACCTAGCCAACGGCAGCGAGCGGCAACAACGCAGCGAGCGTAGGGAAGCCTGCCTGCTCTTGCTGATGGCTCTGCTCAAGTACACGGACCTGGCCAGCCTGCGGGTCGGAATCCCCACCGAGGACGGTTTCCTGAGCCTCACCGTAGACTACATCGGCAAGCAAACCGGCATGAACTTGAAGCGCGTAGAGCGCGCCATGGGCGATTTGAAAGCAGCCGGTCTAGTGACCGTTGCCCAACCCCGCAAACGCCTTCCTGATGGCTCCTGGAAGGGCCTGGCAGCCGTCAAGGCCGTATCCCGCCACCTGTTCGCTCTGTTCGGCCTAGGGGGGATGCTGAAACGCGAACGCACCAAAGCCAGCAAACGGCTAGCGAAAAAAGCCAGGAAGCAAGAGGGTGCCGGTCAGGCCCGGTTGACGTTGGCTCTGAAAGCCTTGACCGGGAAGCTGAGCAGCAAGCCTAACCGCACGCCACCGGGCGACCTGGAATACCGACGACGGCGAGACGTCAAGGCGTTGGAACTCAAACAAACCCACCCGCACTGGACCAAAGATCGGCTCATCGAGGAAGCCGAACGGATGCTCCTTACTCCCGATCCGTGCCACGGCTAATTTACGGCTGAATTGCCGCCGACCAGAGCCAAAACCGCCTCTCCGCAGCGATACTCAGTGCGGAACCAAGCCTACACCCACCAAAAATTGACCCTTCGCCAGGGGCTGCTCGCTTCGGAGCGAAAATTAAGTGTTGGTAAGTCTTCGGTTAAGTGACGGGCATTAATCAATATTTATCAATCTAAGTAGAGAGCAGTTTGACAGGCCCACAAAAACACCGAAGCATCCTTCCAAACAAACCCTACGGGGCCAAGGCCTAACTGGCCTTGGCCCCGTAGGGAAACATCTAAGAATTACTATGAAGGACATCTATCTTCCACCATCCCAAAACTCCGGGGCCGTGCCTGCACCGCCCAAACCGTCAGATCGATCAGAGAATTGGTTCAGCAGAAAAAGGACTTTGGGATGCCTTGAAGGGACGAGGTAAATAACCAGGTTTGGTTGGACATGACCGAACAGGGGTCCCCAGACCCCGTTTCCCCTATGATCCCTGTAGCTTCGGCATCCCTGCGCTTGTCCAGCTGATAGCCCAGAGCCGTCCTGTTAGCGCCTGTGGAGCAATTCCGGTAGTGGGTAGGGGGAATGCTGTTAGCCACAGAGAAGCCGTTACAGGACTTCTCAAAGCTTCTCAGGCGGATGTCCCCAAGGCTAGGGCTTGACAACCGAGGCTAGCGGCGGCCACCCTGATCGCTTGTCCGATTGTAAGCTCGGAGTCGTAGTCAGTATCAGGAAGCCGTCAGCGAGCGTTTAAGGGCCTTCTGCGGTGCTCATCCGGCGTTAAAAAAGAGGACCGCAAGCAATCCCCAAAGAGCCGGCGAAAGACTTAGCCCAACCGTCGTCAATACCCAAGCCAAACAGGTAGTCCAAGAGCTCTTGATCGCTCTTGGACAAATCTTCTCAGGCTTCTAGCCGCTTGATAGCTTCGAGTACAGCGTTGAACACGGCTAACTCTTTATAATATGGATAGAACCTGGCTTAAATCTCTGATGAGAGTTTCCTGCTGATCTCTAGTAACCTGCGTATCTCCACCATAGATGGGATACTTTTTTCCCTTTTGATCTAGTGGTATTAGATCAGAAAGAGGTATTCCAGTATGATTCAGTACAGTCGCTATAGTATTCCCATCTTTTATATTCAATACATCTTTTTTGTCGCTAAGGAAAAGATCAGGGTAATTTACATGATATGCACTGACAACCTTCTCCAGTTCAGCTATATTTGCCATAAATGCGCTTGATGGCTTTTTCTCGTGAGACCTTGATTTGTTCTGGATCACAGAATGTATTTTTGGCATATCGAATCCCTCCCTATCACACGAGGTCGAAAATACGAAAAAAGGATTATCGTCTTCCTCGCCTTTACCATATATTAATCTTAATATATTCCTTAACCCCCTTATTGATGCGGCATCAGCTGTGCAAGGAACAATTAACCTATTGGATGCGAGTATTGCAAGCTCCGTGTACGGCGTGAAACTTGGGTTACAATCAATAAAAAATATATTTTCTTTATTGCTGTTTGCGTCTTCAAATGACGCAATCAAATCTATAAGAATCGCTCGGCTATGCCACCAAGCCCGTTTTTCTGGAGCGCTCGCCAAGTAATTTATAAGCTGTACGCACAAATCAAGATCATTATGACCTGGCAACAAATATATATTTTCTTCCAAGTTTTGATTATATTTTAATACTTTAATAAAATAATTTGACTCAGATCCAATCTTAGAAAATCTGGATTTGTCATACCGAGCCTTTATGTAGGCTGCGATATGCTTATCTCCCTCATATAGCTTCTCAAGGTTTTCTTCACCTTTCCCGTTTCCTCCGAGAAGCATTTCAGATATGTTTGTTTGAGGACACATATCTATCACAATAATATTGCAGTCTTTTCTCTGTTTTGCATACTCCGTAGACAGGAGATACGTTAAAGTAGTTTTTCCGACTCCACCTTTGTTGTTCCAAATGACATACTTTTTCGATTTGTATTTTTGTATGCCAAATGATTCTTTATTTTGTTTCATAGTTTTCTCTAATCCTGTCTGATTTTGGCCCACCTGAACGCCGAGGCACTCAAGACGGGATCGCCGGAAATAGACGTCGAAAACAGCTTCACGGCCTTCGTCCAGCGCATCCAAAGATACACACCCAATGGATGGGAGATCACGGCTTACTAAGGAACAGCTTAGCCGCCTCGCCACGGCAACGATCCGCACGGCGACGACCATGGAAGACCGCGCTTTTCAGATAAACAGCCAAATCGTCTCGGCCTTTGAATTACTCATCAAAACCGAGCACCAGCGCGTCCTGTGGCCTGCGACGCTTCACCTGAGCCAGGACTACTTCGCCAGCCTCCAAAAACACGCTGTGCCGCTTGATGAGATGGCCCTAGGCCAGGTACTCGCCTTCTATCCCCGTGCCAAGGTCATGGGCGATGATCGCGGACTCACGCTGCGCAACAGCCCGCCACCCATCGCTAAAAAACGCTTCCCTGTGCATAACCCTCCGGAATAACTCAAGTTATTTACGTGTACTTTGTGGCACAAACCGATATATACCTATAATCACCGATATTAACCTCGGCACACCTGTGGAAAAACCGGAGCGCCGCGGTACTGACAGGTACCGACAGCCAGGAACGGTTAAAGGGTTCTCCGTGTGGAAAACCGGGGAAATCGCTACGCGAACGTGTGGACACTTGCTAGAGGCAAGTCCCCACACTTTCCCCCTAGTTTCCCACACTGCGACCCGCAGGCTCCAGAGTTGCTGGAGGCTCCTACGGAGTAACAACAAGGTTTTCTTGACTCAAACCTGAAAGGACCAAGGTTTACCACTACCCAAGGATCAGGAGCCATACCTGCAACGCCCAAGCCATTGGATCGATCATGGGAAATTGGTCTACAGGAAAAGAGACCTCTGTGGGATTCTGCAAGGGCCTGGGCAGGAAGCTGGCCCAGCGGGATCATGACAGCCGGTGGCCTCCAGATCCCGTCATCCTACGTCCCTATAGCCTTCGGCATCCTGCCTGCGCGCGCATCCCTGCGCTTGCAGGACCGATCTGAGTCCACCTCCCGTGAAAGAACCCATACCCTGTTGCATCCATGAACAAGACAACTTTCAGCGATCTATTCCATGCATTGGCAACAGCCTTGCGCACCAGCCACGATAAAGGCGTCCAGTTCGAGCGCCTGATGAAGCGCTATCTCACGGTAGACCTGCAATATGGGAACCGCCTCGCTAAGATATGGCTATGGTCAGAGTGGCCGGACCGTTGGGGGCCAGACGTCGGTATCGACCTTGACGGCACAGGAACATGGCAGCGGCGATTATTGGGCCATTCAATGCAAATTCTATGACCCGACACATACGCTCCAAAAATCCGACATCGACTCCTTTTTCACCGCCTCCGGCAGGCGCTTTGAGACGACGGATGGAGAACGTGGCTTCAGTCAACGCCTCATCGTTGCCACCACCGATAAATGGAGCAAACACGCCAAGCAGGCGCTGGAGAACCAAACCATCCCGGTCACGCGATTGTGGTTCAAGGATTTGGCCGACAGCCCGGTCGATTGGAGCCAGTTCAACCTGGCCAATGCCGAGGGTATGCGGCTTACGGGCAAGAAAGCGCTACGCCCGCATCAGACGGAGGCCGTCGCCAACGCCATCGAGGGCTTCAAGGCAAGCGACCGGGGCAACTCATCATGGCCTGCGGCACCGGCAAGACCTTGGCGTCGGCGACTACTGCCGGGATGCTTATCGGGTCGCGATCGGTGCCGTACAACCGGCAACGGTTATGAGGACCGAAAGGAGCAGTGCAAGGCAGCGAGAAAGACCCGCTGCCAAGAGGTCGTCGGGTTTGTCGGCATACGCAGTTCGAGTCATAAGGGTGAACTCATGCCATCTTGTCCGGTCAACCCAGGTTCCGTGCCCGCAGGTAGGCCAGCTCGGAGATGTTGCTCCATTGTTTCGATTGTTGGAAGAACTTTCGGTAGGAGGCATACACCTTGCGCGAGAATGCGTCCTTCTCCGCGATCTCGAAGACCACTTCCTCAGCAAGCCGGTGTAGCTCGGCAATGACATCGTCCGGATAGGGACGCATATCCACGCCGTGCTTATCAAGCAGGACCTTCAGCGCGACCGGGTTATGGGCGGTATAGTCGGCCAGCATGCCCTGATTTACCACCTTGCAGGCGTTGAGTACGATAGCCCGCAGATCCGCGGGCAGGGCCTCGAAGGCAGTCCGGTTGATAACAGCTTCCAGGGTCGAGCCGGGCTCATGGAAGCCGGGATAATAATAGTATCTGGCGGCCTTGTGGAGGCCGAAGGCCAGGTCGTTGTAGGGTCCTACCCACTCGGTGGCGTCGATGGTACCGGACTGTAGGGAAACGAAGAGCTCGCCCCCCGGCAAATTGACCGACGTACATCCGGCGCGTTTGAGTATCTCGCCGCCGAGGCCCGGAATCCGCATTTTGAGTCCGGAAAGATCCGCAACACTCTTGATCTCCTTGTTGAACCAACCCCCCATCTGGACCCCGGTGTTTCCGACCGGTGCGGGGACCAGACCGAAACCGGCGTAGAGCTCGGTCCAGAGCTCCAGGCCCCCTCCATGGTAGAGCCAGCCGTTCAGTTCCTGAGCCGTCATGCCGAAGGGAACGGCGGTGAAAAACTGGGTGGCCTCGCTCTTGCCTTTCCAATAGGAGGCCCCGCTATGGCCCATCTCGGCCGTGCCTTGGGCGACGGCATCGAAGACCTCGAATGCGGGTACCAGCTCCTCGGCCCCATACACCTTCACCCGGATACGGCCCCCGCTCATCTCACCGATGAGTTCAGCGAGTCGGTTGGCGCCGGTGCCCAGACCGGGGAAGTTCTTGGGCCAGGTGGTAACCATCTTCCATTTGTGCTCGGTGTCGGCCCGGACGGCCTTGGTACCAAGAGTAGCAGCGCCGAGCGCCAGGGAGGCGCCTCCGGTCTGCTTGAAGAAATCACGACGTTGCATCTTTTTTCGCCCTCTCCCTAACCCCTCTCCCGCCGAGGGTGTCCGAGGGTGCCGCAAAAGCCCCGCTCCCGGTATCCAATTCCCATGCAGCGCGTGGGAACGAGAAAACTAAGCTTGACTGATGACCATTTGGACCGGCAACTCGGCATTGCAGGTTGGCTCTTTATGGATTCCAGACTGATCGAAGGGGACGACGGTCCGTAGCACTCTGACAGATGACAAAACAGGAAGTCTTTTCTCAACAACAGTAAGTTATACAACTCCACTCTGGCTTGCTGAGAAGGCGAATTACAGCAAGGGCAGGAGGCTAGAGGCCAGGCAAGCGGGACATATCGGCCTGGTGGCTTCTACATCCCGTCTTCCTACATCCTTATAGACTTCGGAATCCTGCCTACGCGCGCATCCCTGCGCTTACTAGCCGACTGTTTGAGATTCTTGGGCCGTCCAGCACACGAATGGCCGGTCAAACTGTCCGTTAAACGCTCGTTTTCCTTGCTCTCGCCAAACCCACACCGTATACTACGGAAAACAGCAAGAAAACCCGATACGGAAATCTTGGTACGCTTGTTTCCTTCGATTTACCTTTTCTTACGTGGTTGGTAT
>Ga0209255_1000019_pt1 | contig 27187 bp, 30 predicted proteins | sample WorMetvaBAHAMAS2_FD_187394 | JGI IMG/M metagenome (GOLD analysis project Ga0209255, IMG submission 187394) | Marine gutless worms symbiont microbial communities from Max Planck institute for Marine Microbiology, Germany - Olavius vacuus... | ecosystem: Host-associated > Annelida > Digestive...
ATCATAGTCGTCACGAAGATCAATCGCTCTGCCAATCAGCGCCTCCTGTTTGCTCAGGAGGCATTGATTCAGAACTGCAACCCTCTGGGAATCCCCCGCGTGAGGCAGGGACCGCGCTCGCTGGTATGAGGATGATTACTTTGGCTCTGCCGGCCGAGAGTGCGCGCCCGCATGTCTTCAATCATCCGCTGACGCAGCGGCGTGGCCGAGGGGTGGCCAGGGGTGGTGCTCTGGATGTTCATGGCAAGGCTCCTCTGTCGAGCGAGGCAAGATCGCCTCACCGACAGGACAGCTCCCCGAGCCCGAACCCCGCAATCACTGCCCCCCCTCTCCGCGCCTCACCGCGACGCACGCAACCTATCGCGAAGCGATTTCGTGCTTTGGCGGCAAACTGGACGGCGAGCGAAGAACCAAGACGAGTGATCGACGTCAAACCACCGTTGCTTTTGATCAGATCCGATGTCTTGGGCACCCTGCAATCTGGCGCATTGGCGCAGCAGAGAAACGAATGCCTCCGCGTCCCGCCTTTGTGTCACGCCGACCGGCACGGGCCACGGGGCGGCGGCTTACCGCAAGGTGCTGATCACCGTGTCGACGTCGGTGACCGTGGCCACGTTCTGCATGGCGTAGTTGATCGAGGCGTTGTGCCAGTCGGCGTTCATCGTCGAGCAGGCGTCCTCGGGCACGATCACCCGGAACCCCTTGTCGGCGCCGGTGCGGGCGGTGTGCTCGACGCTCATGTTGGTCCAGGCGCCGGTGTTGATCAGGGTGTCGACCCCGGCCCCGCGCAGGTAGCGTTCGAGCCGACTCGTCTCCCATGGGCTCATGGTCATCTTCTCGACCACCAGATCGCCCGACACCGGCTCCAAGCCGGTGACCGGCGCAACGCCCCAGGTGCCACGCGTCATCGCGTTGGCGCCGGCGATGCCATCGAACAGCGGCGCGTTCAAGCCAAGCGCCGGGTGGCCGGACTCACAGACGAACCAGACATGGATCACCAGAACGCCGGCGCGGCGGCAGGCCTCGGCAAGCCGCCGGGCATTGGCGACGACGTTCTGCTCGCGCGCGTGCTGGGGCGCGCCGCTGTCGGCGAAGGCGCCGCCGTCCATGATCACGTCGTTCTGCAGGTCCTGGATGATCAGCGCTGTGCGGTGCAGGTCGATGGACAGGCGCTCAACAGGGACCGGCGGAGGAGCCGCTCCAGGGCGTGCCTGCGGCGCCGGCCCGGACATCTGCGCCGGGACAGGCCGCGCGTGCATGAACGGCTCGTTGCGACCGCGCGTCTTGATCTTCACCGAATATAGCGAGGTGCAGGCGCACATGAACAGCGTGTCCCAGTTGTAGCCGCCCCAGTGCAGGTTGGCGACCATCTCCGGCACCTCGATCTTGCCGAGCAGGATGGCGTCGAAGGAATAAACCCAGATCCCGCCCGGGGCGGTGACCCAGACATTGCCGTCGATGTCGCATTTCATCCCGTCGGGGACGCCGGGCTTCAGCGTATCCCGGATTCCCGAGGCGAAGATGCGCCCGTTGATCAACCGCCCGTCCGGGGCCACGTCGAACATGCGGATGTTGGCTTGGTCGGTGTCGTTCACCCACATGTACCGCTCGCAGGGCGAGAAACAGAGCCCGTTCGGCTGATTGAACATGTAGTGGTCGGAGACGAGGACCGGCTCGTCGCCCGGACTGTGGTTCGGCCGCAGCATGTAGACGCCCTGGAAGCCCTGCTGCAGCGGCCGCTCGACCCCGAAATGGGGCATCCGGCCATAGGTCGGGTCGGTGAAGTAGACCGAGCCGTCGGAGCGCACGCAGATGTCGTTGGGCGAGTTCAGCTCCTTGCCCTCGAAATGCGAGCACATCACCTCGCGGGTGCCGTCGGGACGGAACCTGGCAACCAAACTGGTCGCATGCTCGCACACCAAGAGGTTTAGCTCGGCGTCGTAGGTCATGCCGTTGCCCTTGTTCGAGGGCCGCAGGACCTCGGTCACCTTGCCGTCCGGCGTCCAGCGGCGGCGCACGTCGTCGGGCATGTCGGAGAACAGCAGGTGCTTCTCGGTCGGGTGCCATATCGGCCCTTCGGTGAAGGTGAACCCAGTGCCGAGCTGCTGCACCGGCGCGTACTGGTCGATCAGGCCATTGAACCTCTGGTCGATGGCGGTGTGCGACATGGCCCCGTACTCCTCTGATCCTCCCGGCGCGTCCTCTGCGCTGGATAGGGCGCTCCGTAGCGAGCCCCGCGCCTCAGGCGGGGAACCACGGGCGGTTCGGCAGCGTCTCGGTCATCGGCCCCGGCACGGTCATGCCGAGGCGCCCGACCACCTGCTGGTTCTCGATCCTCGCCGGCCGGTCATGCACCGGCAGCAGGAAGGTGTAGTTTTCAGAAGCTTCTTGATCGCCCCCTTCTTGCCCCGCTTGGAGCCGGCATGGTTGCCGGTCACCTGCGGTTCCATACAGTTGTTGACCCGGACATGGTTCACGACCTAGTCGTTGAAGTCGTAGATCACGTCGCCGTAGATGCAGGCGAGGCCCTCGGCGGTCTCGACAATCACATTCATCGAGCCTTCCGTGTGCGCCCCGGCCGGCTCGCACCAGACACCGGGGATGATCTCTTCCGCCCCGGTGATCTCCAGGTCGAGGAAGCGCACGGCGGAGGGCTCGTAGATGCGCTCGACCAGATGCATGACGTCTGGCTTCGGATATTGCGGGTACATGATGCCGGAGACCGAGAACTCCATCTCGCGCCGGTTCAGCACCACGGTGGTGTTCATCGGGAACCTGTCGTCCTTGCCCGCATGGTCGATGTGCAGGTGGGTATGGCAGATATAGCGGATGTCGCCCGGCTTCAGCCCGTGCTTGGCGAGCTGGTTCTCGATCATGTTGTCGTGGAATTGCAGCCCGCGCATGCCGAGCGACTCCATGATGGCGTTGTCGCGATAGCCGGTGTCGACCAGAACCGGATGGGTGCCACCGAGGATAAGGAAGCCATAGACCGGCACCAGGCTGATGCGGCCGAATTCGTGACCGAGCACCAGGAAGCTGGTCTCCAGTTCGATGTCTCCGTAGTCCAGGATGTGGATCGTCAGCGCCATTTTTCACTCCCTCTCGTTCGGGCGGAGCCGCCACGTTGTCTCCGGTTACAGTCGATAGACCCGCGCCGCGGTGTCGTTGAAGATCGCCTTCTGCTGGGTTTTCGGCAGGCTTTCGGTGCCTGCCCTGAATGCCGCGAAAAGATCGGTGTAGCTGGTCCAGATCTTCTCGATCGGAAAGTTCGAGCCGAACATGCAGCGCTTCGCGCCGAAGATCTTCACCGTCTCGGCGATCATCTCGGCGATGAAGTCGGGATCGTTGCGGTGGATGAAGGTGCCGAAGGCAGAGAGCTTGGTCACCACGTTCGGCTGCTTTGCCAGCCGCCGCATGCCGGCGCGCCAGGCTTGCCAGCCGGCTGGGCTGGTGTCCTCCAGCATCCCCGCGTGCTGGAGGATGAAGGTGATCTCGGGACAGGCCGCCGCCAGCTTGTCCGCATTCGCCATCTGGCTGGTGAAAACCTGGAGATCAAAGCTCCAGCCATACTCAGCCAGCCGGGCCACGTTCTTCTGCACCACCGGATCGGCCGGCAGATCGGGCCGCGCGGCGAAGCGGTAGAGCGGGTTCTCGTGCCAGTGGAACTGCTGTCGGATGCCCCGCATCAGCGGGTATTTCTTCAATCGGTCGAGCTGCGGGCGCACGTCGGCGACGGTGAAGTCGGCATAGCCGACGATGCCGTGCGGCCAGCCATGGGCGTCGGCCACCGACTGCACCCAGGCGACCTCGTCGGCGGCCCAGTTCGGCGCCCAGTTGGCCTGGACGTAGACCGACTTCTCGATGCCGGTGCCGGCGATGTCTGCGAGGTACTCGTCGATCAGATAGTCCCGCTTGATCGTCGCATGAGGCCCAAAGATACGCGGCTGCTCCGGGCCGAGCAGCCAGGGCAGGTCCTTCTGCAGCCAGATATGATGATGCGCGTCGATCATGCCGCCCTCGCGAGTTCAAGCACATGGACGCAGATCGCCTCCAGCCGAGAGCCGTCGGCGAGGCTGTCGAGATAGGGCAGCACGGCGGCGAGCGCCTCGGTCTGCGGCCGGAAGCCGGCATCGGCCGCGAGCGGGGTCAGCCAGTCGACCCGCCAGGCGAGGCGCGACAGCCGCCAGACCGCGTCGACCATCGCCTCCGGGCCGCCGCGCTCCAGCCCGTCGGAGAGCACGACCACCGCCGCGCCACGGGCGCAGCCAGCGAAGCGGGGGATGGCGAGAAAAGCCAGCAACGCCTCGCCGATCCGGGTGCCGCCGTCGAAATCCGCCACCAGAGCGCCGACCCGGGCCAGCGCCCGGTCGCTTTCGACGTGCCGCAGCGCCGGGGTGATGCAGGTCAGCCGGGTGCCGAAGGTTAAGGCCTCGAAGCGCTCGGCCGCATGCGCCAGCACATGGGCGAAGCGCAGGGCGCCCTCAGTGCGCTCCTTCATCGAGCCGGAGACGTCGATCAGCAGAAGGATGCGCCGCTGCCGGGTCTTGCGGCGGGTCTCGACCAGGGTGACGATCTCGCCCTCGCGGCGCACCGCCTCGCACAGGGTGCGGCGCAGGTTCAGCTTGTCGCCGCGACGCGCCGGTGCCCGCCGGTAGGAAATCCGCCTCGGCAGCCGGCTGGGGGCGAGCCGGGCGAAACGGGCCAGAGGGTCGATCTCGCCCGCCGCGCCGAAGCGCCGGTGGGCGAGCCGTTCGGCAGCCGCCGCCTCGGCGCCGGCTTCGGTCTCCTCCTCGCCGAGCAGGACCTCGGCTTCGCCGCCCAGCGCCTCGTGCGCCTCGACTTCGTCCTCGTGGTCACCGATGGCGGGGGCGGCGAGGGTCTGGCCATAGAAGAAGACGCGGAACAGGGCGTCGAACTCGGTCTCGCGCTCCTTGGGGATCGTCAGCATGGCGATGGCGGCGCGGCGGATGTCTTCCATGCCGCACGGGCCGAGCAGGCCGATCGCCTCGATGAATCCGACCGTCTGGTCCGGCGCCACGCGGAAGCCATGGGCGCGCAGCAGACTCGGGAACTCGACAAAGGGGCGGATGGCCTCGGGCAGCATCATGCGGCTTCTCCCGGGATCACCTCGGCGAGCCGCGGCTCCATATAGGCGAGGTCGTCATGGTCCTTGAGCGCCACCCCGATGGCACGGCGGAAGGCTTCCGGCCACGCCGCGCCCTGGCTTTGCAGCAGCGTTGCCGCCTCGGCCCATTCCACCGTCTCGGCCACCCCAGGTGGCTTGACCAGCGGCTCGGTGCGCAACCGGCCCACAGCCGCGACCACCGCCTGTGCGGTCTCCCGCGCCACGGCGCTCGCCCGGGTCATCACGATCTGCGCCTCCAGCTCGGGGTTCGGATAGTCGATCCAGTGATAGACGCAGCGCCGCCGCAGCGCCTCGTGCAGGTCGCGGGTGCGGTTCGAGGTCAGCACCACCACCGGCGGCTGACCGGCGCGCACGGTGCCGGTCTCGGGGATCGAGATCGAAAAATCGGAGAGGAACTCGAGCAGGAAAGCCTCGAACTCGTGGTCCGAGCGGTCGATTTCGTCGATCAGCAGCAGCGTCGTGTCGGGGGACTCCAGCGCTTGCAGCAGCGGCCGCGCCAGCAGGAATCTGTCACCGTAGATGTTGACGTAGGAATCGCCGGCCTGCCGGATGGCCAGCATCTGGTGCGGGTAGTTCCACTCGTAAAGCGCTGCCGCCGCATCTATGCCCTCGTAGCATTGCAGCCGGATCACCTGGCGTGCCAGCACCGCGCCGAGTGCCTTCGCCGCCTCGGTCTTGCCGACGCCCGGCGCACCTTCAAGGAGCAGCGGCTTGCCGAGCGCGAGCGCCAGATAGGCCGCGGTCGCCAGCCCCTCGTCGGCGAGATACTGGGCCGCGACCAGTGCCCGCCTGAGTTCGTCCGGGCTGCCGATACCTGCGATGGATTGACGGACCGGCATCGCCTACCCCTTTCCCTGCGGGCGGGCCCCGCCATTGGCGCGCAAGCCGCGCAGGACCCTTTCGGGGGTGATCGGCAACGTGTCGCAGCGCACTCCCACCGCGTTGTAGATTGCGTTGGCGACCGCCGGCAGCACCGGGTTGGCGCACATCTCGCCCGGCCCCTTGCCGCCGAACGGCGCGTCTTCTGCGGGACGCTCCAGCACCGCGATGTTGTGCGACACCACTTCACCCGGCCCTGGCAGCAGATAGGCGCCGTAGACCACCGGCCCGTGCTCGCGCGAGGGATAGTAGGGCTCCGTGGTCTCGTAGAGAGCGTGCGAGACCCACATCCAGGCACCGCCGACCAACTGCTGCTCGACTAGCTTCGGGTTCAGCGCCCGGCCGACCTCGTAGGCGGAGTTGATCTCGTTTACCGTCACCTCGCCGGTCTCGTCGTCAACCTCGAGGTCCACGACCAGCGCCGCATGGGCGAAACAGGTCACCGGGGTCATCTCACCGGTCTCCGGGTCGGCGCCGGAGGGCGGAATCAGGAAGATGCCGCGGCCCGACAGGGTCTTGCCCTGCTTGAACTGGGCCGCGATTGCGGTCTCGGCGACCGAGATTGACCGGCCGGGGGCGCCTTTCACCTGAATGTTGCCGCGCCCGTCGGTATCGAGGTCGGAGGCGTTGACCTCCAGCTCCTCCGCCGCTGCCTCCAAGAGCGCCTTGCGCGCCTCGGTCGCGGCGCGGATCACGGCGTTGCCGACCCGGTGGGTGCCGCGCGAGGCGAAGGAGCCCATGCATTGCGGCCCGGTGTCACTGTCGGCGGTGTCGACATAGACGTCGGCGACCGGGATCCCCAGCGTCTCCGCCGCGATCTGGCGTGTGACGGATTTCATACCCTGGCCGAGGTCGATGGAAGACAGCGAGACCTTGAACTTGCCGTCCGGGGTGGAGTGGACCAGCGCTTGGCTGGGGTCGCCCCCGAGGTTCATCCCGATCGGGTAGTTGATGCAGGAAAATCCGCGGCCCTTGTGAATCGCCATAGCTCAGCGCCTCCTTGTGCCGGATATGAAACGCGAGACGCCGGGCCGCTTGACCCCGCGCTGGAACGGTTGGGCCGGCTGGTAGGGTTCGGGCTGCGGCGGCGCAGCCTGCGGCGGCGCGACGGGTGCGGGAGCCTGCGGCGGCGGGGCGGCAGGCGGCTGCACATGAGCCGGCGGCTGCGCGGTTGGCTGTTGGTAGGCTAGCGCGGCGGGCCGCGGCGGCTGTACGGCGGGCTGGGAGGGCGCTGGCGACCGGGGCGCGGCGGCGCCCCTGTAGCCGGTCCGCGCCGGATCGATCACCATGTCCGCGTCCTGCGGCGGCACCGCCACATCCGACCTGCCCGATGTGCCGGCCGGGATGCGGCCCCTGGAGGTGGCGCCGCCGAAGGGCTCGGTCGGGATCTCGCGCTGACGGCGTTCGCCGATCTGCCCCGCCTGATCGGTCGCCGTCTCGGGGATCTCAGCCCGCGCCCCGCCGCCGCCGGCGAGGCTGGAGTCATGGGCGAATTCGGGCCTGATCGCCCAGCCGGCTTTTTCGGCGGCGACCTGGCAGCACTCGATCAGCGCGCAGTTCTTGGCCAGCCGCCGGTGCGCCTTCATGTCACCGTCGCGGTAGGCGTTGAGGATGCGCAGCTCGACCGGGTTCTTCCCGACCGCTTCGGTCACCCGGTCCATCTGGCACTCGATGGCGAAATCCACCCCGGTGATGCCGAAGCCGCGCATTGCCGTCGAGGGCGTTCGGTTGGTGTAGACGCAGTAGACGTTCGAGGCGACGCTCGGGATCGTGTACGGCCCCGGCAGGTGGCCGGTGCATTTGATGACCGCGTAAGACGAGAGCCGGGTATACGCGCCCGAATCGAAAAAGCCGGTGAACTGATGCGGCCGTCGTTCATCACCCCGTCCTTGATCCGCCACAGCTCGGCGCCGCGCGGCGCGCCGACCTGCATCTCCTCGACCCGGTCCCACATGTGCTTGACCGGGCGTCCAGTGAGATGCGCGCCGAGGACGGCCAGCGGCTCGTTGTGGCTGTAGACCTTGCCGCCGAAGCCGCCGCCCACGGTGCCGCCGACGAAATGCAGCCGCGAGGATGGCGTCTCCAGCAGCTTCGACGTGGTGCCGAGCGAGAAAAACAGCGCCTGGGTGCAGGTGTAGCAGACATAGCGGTCGTCGGTCTCCGGCGCGGCGATGGCGCCGCCGGTCTCGACCGGGGCCTGCTCCATCGGCGACATCCGGTATTCGCCCTCGACGATCTGGTCGGCCTCGGCGAAGGCCCGTTCCACATCGCCGAAGCGCAGCTTCTGGTGGTCGTAGCGCTCGTGGTAGTCGAAGCTGTTGTTGGGATACTCCTCGTTGACCGAGGGCGCACCGGGCCTCAGTGCCTCCTCGACATCGAGCACATGCGGCAGCACCTCCCAGTCGACCCGCACGGCGGCAACCGCGTCGTGCGCCTGCCGCTCGGTCTCGGCGATAACGCCGAGGATCGGCTCGCCGACGTAAGCGACCTTGCGCGGGCTGAGCAGCGGCTCGTCGTCACGGCCGAATCCGATCAGCGACAGCAGCGTGTTGATGTTGTGCGGCACGTCCTCGGGCCGGACGATCCGGCACCCCCCCGGCATCCGCTCGGCAGCAGAGGTGTCGATCGAGCGGATCCGCGCGTGGTGGTGCGGCGAGCGCACGCAACGCATGTGCAGGAGCCCGTCGAACAGGTGGTCGTCGTAGAAGGGAGACCGCCCGGTGACGTGGCCGAGAATGTCCTGCCGGACGGTGGGCCGGCCGACCTCGCTCAGGTTATCGTCGCGCTCGTCGGCGAAAAGGTCCTTGCGGAATTCGATCGAGGACATCAGGCGACCCTCCCCCGCATCTCGGGGGCGGCTGCGAGGATCGCGTCGATGATCGACGCGTAGCCGGTGCAGCGGCAGATATTGCCCGAGATTGCCTCAACCACCTCGTCGCGGCTGGGGTTCGGGTTGCGGTCGAGGAGCACCTTCGCCGCCATCAGCATCCCCGGCGTGCAATAGCCGCACTGGGCGGCAAAGCCCTCGAAAAATGCTTTCTGAAGCGGGTGCAGCGCCGGACCGTTCGCGAGCCCGGCGGTGGTCTCGATCCGGCGCCCCTCCACGGTCTCGGCCAGGGTCAGGCAGGCGACATGCGGCTCGCCGTCGATCAGCACCGTGCAGGCACCGCAGGAGCCCAGACCGCAGCCGTATTTCGACGACAGATCGCCGACCCCGCGGCGCAGCACATCGAGCAGGTTTGCGCCGGCATCGACAAACACCGCCGTCTCGGCGCCGTTCAGGGTGAAGGTGACCGGTGTCTTCGCCATCAATGCCTCCCCTCGCCGAGCAGCAGGCGGCGCAGATGCACCGGCGCCACCTCGCGGCGGTACCAGGCGGAGGCGAGCGAGTCGTCGGGCGGATCGAACCCCTCTGTCGCAACCTGCAACGCGCGCTGGATCCCCTGGGCGTCGAGCGTCGCCCCCTCCAGCGCCGCCTCGGAAGCCTTGGCCCGTAGCGGATCGCGCCCCATCGCCCCGAACGCGATCCGCACATTGGCGAGCCGCCCGCCCTGGCGTGGCAACCAGGTGGCAATGGCCATCACCGATGCGCCCTTCGGCTTCGAGCGCCGGATCTTGAGGTAGCGGAAATCGTCCCCCATCGGCCGCGGCACCGTCACCGAGGTCACCAGGCCGCGGTGCTCGCCGCGCGTCGCCAGCAACTGATCCACGGGAATCTCCGGCCCCTCCGTCGTCGCCACCATGGCGTCCAACGCCAGCAGCGCCACGGCGAAGTCGCCGAACGGGTGCGGCGCGAACAGGTTGCCGCCAACGGTCGCCATGTTGCGGATCGCCGGGCCGCCAACCGCATGGGCTGCCGGGGCGAGAAAACCAAGATCGGGCGAGGCCATGACCTCGGCCATGGTCACCCCGGCACCGATCCGCACCCGACCACCCTCGGAACGGATCTCGCCAAGGCTCCGGTCTCGGGTCCGCACGATGCGATCGAAGCGCTGGTCGCCGTAGTTGACCCGGCCCATCACCAGCGTGCCCCCGGCAAGAAAGCGGGTCTTCTCCCGCATCGCCTGTGCCGCCTCGCCGATGGTGTCGAAGGTCTCGACCGTAAGCATGGGCTATCCTTCCAGTCCCAGATGCGCCCGGATGGCATCGAACCCGGCGACGTAGATGTCCTCGCCGACCAGCCGGCCGAGTTCGGCCTCCCGCCCGGCGGGAGTATCGAACCGGCTCTCCCACTCCCAGAAGGTCCGGTCGCCGTCGGTGACAGGGCTAAGGCGCACATGGGCGACGTAGTTGAACAGCGGCACCGGGGTGTCCAAGAGGCAATAGCTGAAGCTCTGCTCCAGGTCGGAGAGCGTCAACAGCTGCTCGCGCAGCTCCGACCCGTCGGCGAGGCGGAAGCGTCGGACGCAGCCGACCTCATCCGAGGCCCGCCCGCGCTCGACCTGACTGGTCGCCACCGCGGGGTGCCAGCGATCATGACCATTGAAGTCGCGCAGGACCTCCCACACCGCCTCGACCGGCGCTGTGAGAATCGTGCTGCGCAACACCCTGACCATCGCCGCCCCTTAGCCTCCGAACTGCCGCTTCAGCGCGTCGAACCCGGCCTGGAAGACGTTGGTACCGATGCCGGTAACGAGTTCATCCTCCACTGCCGGATTGCAGGAGAACTCGGCCGACCATTCGATGAAGCAGCGGTCGCCCTCGGTCACCGGGGTCAGCCGCAGGGTCGCGACGTAGTCGGTCAGCGGCATCGGGCTCTCCAGGATCGCGTAGGTGCAGAACATGTCGTAATCAGATAGCCCCAGAAGCTGCTCGCGGATGTTGTCGCCGTTCTGCAGGTGGAAGTTGCGGATGCAGCTGACCTTATCGGCCGGTAGGGCGTCCTCGATCCGGCTGTCGCGGATCAGCGGGTTGCCATCGCGGCAGGCCGTTGAAGTCGCGCACCCGGGCCCAGACCTTGGCGGCGGGGATGTTGATGACGGAAGAGACATAAACGCGCGCCATCTACTTCTTCTCCGCCGGCTCATCGCCGCCCTTGCGCTCCGCCGCTTCGCGCTTTGCCGCCTCACCGGCAATACGCTGCATGTCCGAGGCCTCGCGGATCAATCCTCCCTGCTTGGCGAGGGTGCCGCCCTCGATGCCGATGTTCTTCAAGAGCCCGTCGATCATCGGCGCCTGCACCCTGTAGCGCAGCGCCGAGTTGATCACCTCGTCGGTCGGGCTGGGGCGGCCCCCGCCGCCACCACCGCCGCCACCCTCGCCATCGGCCCAGCCAAGGCCCGAGGCCCCCGAGCCGCCGAGCTGCATGATCTTGATGTCGTTGATCTTCTCCAGCGGTTTAACCGAGGCGGCGACGATCCCCTCAACATGCTCCAGCATCTTGCGCTTGAACAGCGAGTGCCGCGCCTCGTCGGTAAGCACGTTCTTGGCCTCGTTGATGAGCTTCTGTGCCTCGGCCTGCACCGCGGCGCGGATCCGCTCCGCCTCGGCGGCGATGCGCTTCTCGGCGGCAGCCTTCTCGGCCATGACCATGTCGACCGATTTGCGCCGCGTGGCCTGCTCGGTCTCCCGGGCCGTTGCGACCTTCTCGGCGGCTTCGGCGGCGCGGGCGCGCGCCAGTTCCGCCTCCACTGCGGCTTCGCTTTTATCAAGCGACTTCTTGTAGAGGTCGATGGCCTTCTCCATCTGGGCTTCCTAGACCGCCTTCTCGCGCTCGATCTCCCGCCGCCGGCGCTCGGTCTGGTGCCCGATCCGCGCCTCGTCGAGGCCGCGTTCCGAGGCGATCTGGGTGCGCTCGACCTGCTCCTAGCTGGCGATCTCGGCCTCGCGCAGGGCCTGCACCCGAGCCACCTCCAGATGCTCCAGCGCCTTCCTGCGCTCCAGCTTGCGCGCGTCGAGCTCCTGCTCGGCCAGGATCTTCTCGGCGTCGACGGTCTTCTCCTTGGCGACACGGGCCGCCCCGATGGCCTGGTCGGCGGCGATCTGGGCCGCGTCAAGCGCCTTGTTGCGTGCGATCTCCAGCTTGCGGATGGTCTCGTCGCGGGCGATCTTCTCGGCCGTCGTCTCGCGCTCCTTCTCGATCCGGAGCTGGTCGACCAGCCGGCGTGAGGCGATCTCGGAGGATTCGATCGTCTCCTGCTTCTCGATCTCGCGCGACCGGATCTCGGATTCCCTGGCGATCTCGGCGGCGCGGGTCTTGGTCTCCTCGGCGATGCGGGCAGCCTCGACGGCCTCGGCCTTGGCGATTTCTGCCGCTTCGATGGCCTCGGCGCGGGCGACATCGCGCTCCTTCGTCGCCTCTTCGCTCTCGATCCGCTGGACGGCCAGCCTCGCCTCCTGGGCGATGCGGGCCGCTTCCACGGCCTCGCGCGCAGCGACTTCGGCCTGGTCGACCGCCTGATTGCGGGCGATCTCCAGCTCGCGGGTTGCCTTCTCGTAGGCGATCCGCTCGGCGGCGATTGTCTTCTCACGGGCGATCCGCGCCGCCTCGGTCGCCTGCTGTGAGGCGATCTCGGCTTCCTCCAGCACCTTCTGGCGCTCGATCTCCAGCGCCCTGATCTCGCGATCCGAGGTGATCCGCTCGGCGTTGATCGTCTTCTCCTGAGCAATACGCGCCTTCTCGATCGCTTCCTTCGCCGCGATCTCGGCCGCGTCGGTTTCGCGCTTGGTCTTGATCCGCTCCTCGGTCAGCACCTTTTCCTGCGCAATGCGGGCCTTCTCGACGGTTTCGCGGATGGAGATCTCGGCTTCGTCGATCACCTGCTGGCGCTCGATCTCGCGCTGGCGCACCTCGCGCTCCGAGGCGATCTGCGCTTCGGAGATCTGCCGCTCATTGGCGATCCGCGCTGTCTCGATGGCCTCGCGGGAGAGCAACGTCGCCTGCTCGGCGTCGCGCTCGCGCTCGGCCCGCTCGCGGGCCAGTTCGGCGCGCTGCTGGGCGCGGCGGAACTCGACCTCGCGCTCTTGGTCGAGCCGCGCTTCCTCGCTCGCCTTCTCTATGTCGAGCGCCTGTTTCTCGGCCTCCAGATTGCGCGCCCGGATGCGGATCATCGCGTCCTGCTCGATGTCGTTGCGCAGCTTGCGGCGCTCCTCGATCTCCTCGATGACCTTGGTCAGACCTTCGGCGTCGAACCGGTTGGAGGGGTTGAAATACTCGATCTCGGTCTGATCGATGTCGGTGATGGCGACGCTCTCCAGCTCCAGCCCGTTCTTGTCGAGATCGCTCTGCGCCGCTTCGGACACCCGCGCCACGTACTCGTTCCGGTTCTCGTGCAGCTCCTCCATCGTCATCTCGGACGCCATGGTGCGCAGCGCCGAGACGAACTTGCCATCCAGGAGCGAGTGCAGCCGCTCCGGCTCCAGCGTGCGCCGGCCGAGGGTGGCGCCGGCGAGGCTCACCGCCTCGCGGGTCTGCTTGACGCGGACATAGAACTCGGCGTCGACGTCGATGCGCATCCGGTCCTTGGTGATCAGCGCGTCGTCCTTCGCCCGCGTCACCGCCAGTTGGAGGGAGTTCATGTTGACCGGGGTGATGTCGTGGATGATCGGCCAGACGAAGGCGCCACCGTCGATGACCACCTTCTCGCCCAGGAAACCGGTGCGGACGAAAGCCACCTCCTTGGTGGAGCGGCGGTAAAGCCAATGCATCACCCAATAGAGGATGAAGACGACGATGACGGCGAGTATCAGCCAGAGGATCAATTGTCCGATCAGTTGCGCAGTCATTGCTTCCTCCCTCTCGGCCTCAGCGGCCGATCGCCTTGAACCTTTTGGTCTGTTCGGTCAGAGCCACCTCGGTTGGCAGCCGCTCCATCGAGGAGGCGCCGTAGAAGCCGTGGCAGTTCTTGGTGTTCTTGAGCACGAATTCCGCGTCCTCGGGCATCGCCACCGGGCCGCCATGGACGAGGATGATCGCCTCCGGATTGACCGCGAGCGCCGCCCCTGCCCATTCGTCGACCAGTACCGGGCTTTGCTCCAGCGTCACCGCCGTCTCGGCGCCGATGCTGCCACCGGTGGTCAGGCCGAGATGGCAGACGATGATGTCCGCCCCGGCCCCGGCCATCGCCTCGGCATCGGCAATCGAGAACACATAGGGTGTCGTCACTAGGTCCTTCTCCCGCGCCAGGCGGATCATCTCGACCTCCTGCGCGTAGGACATGCCGGTTTCTTCCAGATTGGCGCGGAAGGTCCCGTCGATCAGCCCGACGGTCGGAAAGTTCTGCACGCCCGAGAAACCCGCCGCCTTCACCTCGTCTAGGAACCGGTCCATCAGCCGGAACGGGTCGGTGGCGCAAACCCCGGCCAACACCGGCGTCTTCTTGACTACCGGCAGCACCTCGGCCGCCATCTCCATGACGATGCCGTTGGCGTCACCGTACGGCATCAGCCCCGCGAGGCTGCCGCGCCCGGCCATGCGATAGCGCCCTGAGTTGTAGATGACGATGAGGTCGATCCCGCCGGCCTCCTCGCATTTCGCGGAGAGGCCGGTGCCCGCGCCGCCGCCGACGATCGGCACGCCCTCGGCCACCATCCGCCGGTATTTCGACATGAGCTCGCTGCGGTCGAACATGGGCTATTCTCCTGACCTTCTGTGCCGACGGGTGGTGTGGAAGCTGCGGAACGTCTGCACCAGCAGCTCGGTGAATTCCGGATCGTTGATGTTGTGGCGGGATCGGATCAGACGGCGCTGGCTGCTTTGCAGCACCATGCGCTCCAGCTCGCCGAACAGCGCAGCATCCGCCTCCGGATCCCAGAACGGCTGGCCGGGCGCGTCCAGCATCGACACCCCGCCCTCGGGCAGGAAGAAGCGCACCGGGCCGGTCATCTGGTTTAGCCGCTCGCCGATCCAGCGGCCGATGGCGCGGTTCTCCTCCACCGTCGTCCGCATCAGGGTGACCTGCGGGTTGTGCTGGTAGAAGGTCCGCCCGCGGTACTTCTCCGGCACCGTCTCCGGGGCGCCGAAATTGACCATGTCGAGCGCCCCGCAGGCTCCGATATAAGGCAGACCGGAGCGGATCGAGGCGCCGAAGCGGTCCTCGTCAGCAGCGAACACCCCCCGGCGATCATGTCGCAGACTTCGGTGGTGCTGATGTCGAGGATCGCCGCCAGCATCCCCAAATCCATTAGCTTCTCCATCGATTGGCCGCCGATGCCCGTGGCGTGGAAGACGAGGCAGTCAAAATCCGGCTCCAGTGCCCTGACCACCCGCTGCACGCAGGGGGTGGTGACGCCGAACATGGTCAGCCCGACCGCGGGCATGTCGTCCGCCGCCATGCGCGGCTGCATCCGCGCCTTGACCATCCCTGCGATCGCTTGGGCACCATTCGCCAGCACTTCCCGGGTGATCGAGTTGATCACCTGGATATCGGCGACCGAATGCATGATGGTGATGTCCGAGGGGCCGACATACTGGCGGACATTGCCGCTCGCCACCGTCGAGACGATAAGCTTCGGCACCCCGACCGGCAGGGTCCGCATCGCCGGAGCTACCAGCGCCGTGCCCCCGGAACCGCCGGCGGAGATGACGCCGGCGACGTTAGTCTGGTTCTTCATCCAGCGCTCGAAGGCCAGCGTCATGCCGGCGACCGCATGCGGCGGGACCTCGGCGCCCGAGGGCTTGCCGGAGGTGGAGAGATCGACCATCCGCACCGCCAGCCCCTGCACCTTGAGGATGTTGCGCAGGAAGCGCAGCTCCGCCCCCTTGGTATCGAGCGTGCCAGCGACCAGCACGGTCGCGCCCGCCGAGCGCGCCCGCCGGACCAGCGGCTCGACCCGCGCTGCCCCGCGCAGATCGGCCTCGGTCACCGTGCGTGCAGCGCCTTCGATCACCCGGACCGGCGCCGGCCGCGACCACCGGGTCGGAATCTTCGGGTTGGAGACATAGACGCGCACTGGCCCCTTCTTCGCCTCGGGCGCCGGCCCGGCGACCGGTTCGGGCGTCTGGTCGTGGGCGTGCCGCCCCACCCCCAGCATCGATTGCTGCAGGTCGCGATCGCCGGAAAGGGCGCTCGATTCAATGATCCGGTCGATGCGGCCGTTGACCATGATCGCCACCTGCTCGGCCACCGCGCAGGCGACGCCGATGTTCTGCTCGATGACGAGCACGTCGATGTCGCCCTCCTGGTCGAGGCGGACGAGCATGTCCTCGACCTGCTGGACGATCAGCGGTGCCAACCCCTCGGTCGGCTCGTCCATCACTAGGAGCCGCGGGTTGAGCAAGAGCGCTCGGGCGATCGCCAGCATCTGCTGCTCGCCGCCGGAAAGCTGCCCGCCGCCATGGCCCTTGCGCTCGGCGAGCCGCGGGAAGGTCGCGTAGATGCGATCGATGCTCCAGGGGCCGCCCCGGCGCGCCACCAGCCAGATGCTCGTCCACCGTCAGCGAGCGCCACAGCCGTCGCCCCTGCGGCACATAGCCGATCCCGAAGCGGGCGATCTCGGCCGGGCTCTTGCCCACCAGCGACTGGCCATCGAAGACGATGTCGCCTGAGGCAACCGGCACCAGCCCAATGATCGCATTGCAGAGCGTGGTCTTGCCCATACCGTTGCGGCCGACCACCGAGAGTATGCCGTGTTCCAGCGTCAGGTTCACGCCCTGCAGCGCATGGCTGTGGCCTTAATAGACGTTGAGGTCCCGGATATCGAGCGAATGCGACCTGCGCTCAGCCATTGCCGCCTCCGAGATAGACCGCCTGAACCTCCGGGTCCTCCTCGATCTCCTCCGGCTTGCCTTCCTTGAAGATCCGGCCGTTGTGCATCATCGTCACCGACTCCGCCACGCGCAGGGCCACGTCCATGTCGTGCTCGATGATGATGAAGCCCATATGCGACGGCAGCCCCATCAGGATCTCCACGAGATCGCGCCGTTCGGTCGGCGACAGCCCCGCCGCCGGCTCGTCGAACAGGATGAACCGCGGCGCCCCGGCTAGCGCCATCGCGATCTCCAGCTGCCGCTGTTGGCCGTAGGAAAGGTTGGCGACCAGCGTGTCCTTCGCCTCCTCGAGGTGAACCACGTGCACCAGGCTTTCTGCCGAGGCCATCAGCGCATCGTCCCGGCGCGGCCGCAGGAACGAGAAGCGCTTGCGGAAAACGCCACAGCAGGCGAGATAGATGTTGTCGATCACCGCGAGCCCGGTGAACAGCTGCGAGATCTGGTAGGTGCGCCGGAGCCCCCGCCGGATGCGTTCATGCGGCGGGAAGTTGGTGATGTCCTCGCCGTAGAAGCGGATCGCCCCGGCGCTCGACGGGTAGTCCCCGGTGATGCAGTTGAACAGCGTCGTCTTGCCGGCGCCGTTGGAGCCCAGAACCGCCCGGCGCTCGCCCGGGTGGACGGTGATGTCGACCTCCTCGATCGCCGCCAGCGCGCAGAAGAACTTGGAGACGCCGCGCAACTCCAGCGCATTCGCGGTGCCGGTCGCGCTCAGGCGCTCGGAGACGCTGGCAGAGATATTGGCGGGCATGTTCATCAGGCATCGCCCCCGCGGTCGAGCAGCGGGTCGCGGCCCCGGCTTTCACGCCAACGGTCATAGAGCCCGAGGATGCCGTCGGGCGACCAGAACACGATGGCGAGAAAACCGAGCCCGATCAGGAGCTAGAAGCGCTCGCCGGCGAGGCCCAGTGCGATTAGCACATCGATCGCGAAGGTCTCCAGCAGCACGTAGATGAAAGCACCGATGAAAGGCCCTAAGGGTCGGCGCAACCCGCCGATCACCGCGATCACCAAGATGTCAATCGCCGGGGCGATCCCTGCCGTTCCAGGTGAGATCTGTACCGACTGCCATGTCAAGAGGATGCCGCCGATTCCCGCAAGCAACGCCGCGACAGCGTAGGCTGCCACTCGGTGAGCGGTGACGTTGAAGCCGAGTGCCGCCATTCGCCGCTGGTTGTCGCGCACGCCCTGAAGCGCCAGCCCGAACGGCGTGCGGGAGAGGTAGAGCACGAAAAGGTAGCACACCACCGCCCAGAACAGCGTCAGATAGTAGAAGGCGTTCGCCCCCCGCCAGTCGACGCCGAACAGCTTTGGCGGCAGCACCCTGTTGAAGCCAGAGAAGCCGTTGAAGATCACGTAGTTCTGCCGCGTAAAGTAGAAGAAGGCCGAGGCGATGGCGAGGGTGATCATGATCGTGTAGATCCCCTCGGTCCGCACCGCGAGCCAGCCCGACACGGTTCCGAGCAGGACCGCGATGGCCAGCGCCAACGGGATCGACACGTACCAGGGCCAGCTCTGGCTTATCGCGGTGATGGCGCTGTCGCCGAAGATCGCCACCATGTAGCCCGCACAGCCGGCCACGGTCATTTGCACCAGGCTCACCATGCCGCCGTAGCCGGCCAGCAGCATCAGGCTGAGCGCGATGATGCCGAGGATGAAGGTCCAGCCGAAGATCTGGAACATCACGAAGTCGGAAGCAAAGGCCGGCATGATCAAGAGCACGGCGCCGACAATCCACCAGGCGGTGGGGATGCGCTCGATCCAGGTCAGGCGATCCGTTGGGTCTCTTCTTTGCTCGACCAGCGCCACGGCTCAGCCTCTCCCCAACAGGCCCTGCGGCCGGAACGCCAGTACCACCACCATGATCAGGAAGGTCAGCACCACCGCATAGGTTGGGGAAATAGACCGAACCGAACTGCTCCGCGAGCCCGATAATGAGCGCGCCCAGCGCCGCCCCGGGAATCGACCCCATTCCCCCGACGATGACAACGACCAGCGAGGCGAGCAGGAAGCGGACGTCCTCGCCCGGCGCGATCGACTGGAAGGTGCCGCCGACGACCCCCGCCACGCCGGCGAGCCCCGCCCCGAAGGCAAAGACGCCGACGAAGACGAGCTGGATGCGCGCTCCCGTAGCCGAGAGCATGTCGCGGTCATCAACCCCGGCGCGGATTAGCATGCCGACCCGGGTTCGGTTCAGGAGAAGCCACATGGCAATTCCGACCGCTACGGAGGCAGCGAAGATAACCACGCGCACCATCGGGTATTTAAGGAAGATCAGATCGCCGGTCGATCGCTTCACCCCCGTGACGAAGAATGTCTGCATCGGCCCGCTCAGCCAGCTCGGGGTGTTGATGTTGTAGAAGTCGCCGCCCCAGATCCACAACATCAGATCCGCCATGACGATGGAGATGCCGATGGTGACCAGCGTTTGGCGCAGGTCCTGCCCCTCCATCCGGCGGAACACGACAACCTGCAGAAGGATTCCGAAAGCGGCCACAAGGATGAAGGCCACCGGGAAGGCGAGCAGCCAGTAGCCGGTCCAGTCGGCGACGACGAAGCCGAGGTATCCGCCGAGGAGATAGAGCGAGCCATGCGCCAGGTTGACGTTGCGCATCAGACCGAAGATCAGCGTGAACCCGCTGGCGACGAGGAAATAGAGCCCGCCGAGGGTGATCCCGTTGAAGAGGGCGTTGAGAAAGACCTTTTTCTTGCCGATCAAATCGATCAGCCAGGCCGGCCAGAGGGCGAATATCATCCACAACAGCACCGCAACGACGATCAAGATGATCGTGCTCCAATAGGGGTGCCGCTCTGCGAACGCCCTCATTCGCGGCACCTTCCGATGGATTGACCGTCCGCAGCCACGCCGCAGAGCATATGATCCTGTTCCTCACGCATTTCGCCGCCGGATCCTGGCTCACCCGGCCTCCCTGAGGAGAGGCTAGGGGCGGATGCCCATCTGCTTCTTGAAAAGCTTGAAGAAATGCGGACGCGACAGACCGACCTCGAGGGCCAGCCAGTCGATGCAGACCTCCTCGGTGAAGTTCTCCTGCATCAGCAGCAGCGAGCGCCGCACCCGGAAGTCGGTGAACCTCGAGCGGACGGATTTCAGCGGCGCGCGTGCGTCGGCGCCCTTCCAGGAATCGTCAGCGACCCGTTTCCACATACCTTTAAGTCTTCCCTGTTGATCCACCATCGCCAAAACGAGGCTCAGGCGAGATGTGCGACGCGTCGGTACTCGCTGGGCAGAATTCCGACATTGGAGGCGAAGAAACGGGTGAATCTCGCCTGCGAAGAAAACCCGAGATCGTAGCCAATATCGGTGATCGACTTGTCGGTCGTCATCAGGTTCTCGATCGCCTGTTCTGCCCGCAGCGTATTCAAGTAGAGATTGGGCGTATAGCACTGGCGTGTCGCCTCGTAGAGGTAGCCGTCCAGCAGATCCGAGCCCTGCTCCTCCAGCAGGGTCGAGGTCAGCCGCCTGATCCAATTCTCGATCTCCGGCGTCACCGAGATCGACGGGGCGCCAAAATGGAGAACGAATCTGGCGGACTGACAGGTCTCCAGGAACCAAATGGGCTTGATGTAGAGCACGAGGCAGAGGCACGGCTCGGAATCGTCCGGAAGTTCGAAACTGTGCGGCTCCCACGGGCTGACGGCGACGGCGGCGTTCACGTCGAGAGGCACCGAAGTGTCACCCACAAGCACGTGGGTCCCGGCGCCGTTCACATAGAAGATCAGATGCCCTTCACGGTGCGCATGGGTTACAATCGGCTTGTCGAGCTCATAGAGAGCGGCGCGGCCAAACGCACCATGGTGCACGGCGATCGCGTGGCTCATGGCGAATTCCTCCCTGGCTCTCGGGGCGTCACTCTTGTGGCAAACGCTCCCGAGGCATTGAGTATCGCCATGTGCAGCCAGTCTTTACAAGATTCAGCGTGCAGGAAAGATACTCTCGGTCATGCGGCGAGGCGGCGCAGCCCGCGCGACGGCCCTACGGTGCCGTGTAGGCGGTCTTGACCGAGGTGAAGAACTCCTTCGCGTATCTGCCCTGCTCGCGCGGCCCGTAGCTCGATGCCTTTCGACCGCCAAATGGCACGTGGTGGTCGACTCCGGCAGTTGGCAAGTTGACCATGACCATGCCGGCCTCCGAGTGGCGCTTGAAATGCGAGGCGTATTTCAGCGAGTTGGTGCAGATCCCCGAGGACAGGCCGAATTCGGTGTCGTTCGCGGCATGGAACGCCTCCTCGTAATCCCTCACCCGGATAACCGAGGCCACCTGCCCGAACACCTCCTCCCGGTTGATGCGCATATCGTTGGTCGTGTCGGTCACCAGTGCCGGCTGAAGGAAGAAGCCCTTGGTTTCGCGCTGGAGCATCTCGCCGCCGAAGCGAAGGTTGCCGCCTTGGGCGCGGGCAATGCCGATGTAGTCGGCATCCTGCTTCAACTGCGCTTCATCGACGACCGGACCGATCTGGGTTCCGGGTTTCAGCGCGTGATCGACGACTAGGCCGCGCAGGCGCTCGGCTACCGCCTCGACGAACCGGTTGTGGATTCCCTCGGTGACGATCAACCGGGATGAGGCTGTGCAACGCTGTCCAGTCGAGTAGAACGCGCCGTTGACGGCGCATTCAACGGCCGTATCGAGATCGGCATCGTCCAGCACCACAAGGGGGTTCTTGCCGCCCATCTCGAGCTGGAACTTGCGCATCCGCCGTACGCACGCTTGGGCGACTCGCCAGCCAGTGTCTACCGAACCGGTGAAGGTCACCGCGTCGACCTTCGAATGGTCCAGAATCGCCTGGCCCACGACCGACCCCGGCCCGCTGACGAAATTCAACACCCCGTGCGGCACCCCGGTGCGGTGCAGGATCTCGACCAGCGCCCAGGCGCATCCGGGCACCAGATCGGCTGACTTGAAGACGACGCTGTTTCCGTAGCAGAGCGCCGGCGCGATCTTCCACGCCGGAATCGCGATCGGGAAGTTCCACGGGGTGATGATCCCGACCACGCCGACGGGCTCGCGCGTGATCTCGATCTCGACGCCTGGACGCACCGAGGCGACCTTGTCGCCGGTCTGCCGCAGCGCCTCGCCAGCGAAGAAATCGAAGATCTGCGCGGCGCGGATCGTCTCGCCAATGCCCTCGGGCAGAGTTTTGCCTTCCTCGCGGGACAGGAGCTCGCCGATCTCCTCCTTGCGGGCCATGATCTCGTCGCCCGCGCGCTTCAGCACGTCATGGCGGGTCTGCGGCGTGCTAAGCCCCCAGTCCCCCGCGGCCGCTGCGGCGGACTCGATCGCCGCCTCCGCCTCTGGCTTTCCGGCCTGGGCGTATTCATCGATGGTGTCGGATAGGTCAGAAGGGTTGATGTTCGCGCGGGCGCGCGAGCTCGCCGTCCATTCGCCGTTGATCAAGAGGGGTTTCATGCGTCTCTCTCCGTCTTCACGGTCAGCGGACCGATTGCATGATCGACACGATGTCCTCGGCACGTGGCGTGCGGGGGCAGTTCGCTGCGGTCCTGTCGCGCGCAGCGATGGCCGCCGCGGCACAGATCTGCCTGCCGCCGATCCCCATATCCTTGAGGCTTCCCGGCAGCGGAAGGTCGCTGAGGAAGGTTTCGAAGCCATCCGCGAGCGAAACGTCCGACGAAAGCTTCAGGGCATCGCACAGCGTCTTGTACTGATCGCACGGCGCCTCGGCATAGAACCGCAGCACCCCCGGCAGCACCAGGCGCCCAAGCGCCCCGGCGTCGATGCGCTCCGACGACACGGCGTCGACCGCGTTGCCGATCGCATGGGCGACGCCGAGCCCCTTCTGCTGGGCGAGCGCACCGTTCAACGCCGCCGCCATCATCTCGCGGCGCATCTCCAGGTCGTCGGTCCTTGTCGTCCGATGCAGGCAGCGAACCCCACGAGCGAGGCCGTCGAGTGCGATCCCGTCTGCGGGCGGGTTGTAGCTACGCGACAGGAATGCCTCGACGCAGTTAGAAATCGCGATCACCCCGGCGCTCGCGCTGGTCATTGGCGGCGTCCCCAGCGTCAGGGTCGGATCGCAGATCGTCACAGTGGGGATCAGCGCGGAACTCACCACCTCGATCCGCTCGTTGGACGCCAGTGCCACCCGGGCATGACTCGTCAGGCAGGAGGCGAACCCGACGATGCCGGGCACGGCATAGAGGTCCGGCAGATCGCTCGCCACCCGGTGCGATCCGCCTTCGGATGAAGCGAAGACCGAAAGCGGTTGCTTGTGGCGCAACGCAATGCGCACGAGCTTGGCCAGATCGATCGCATTGCCACGGCCGTAGGCGATTAGCAGGTCGCGATTGGTCTTGCAGTAGATGTCGACGACGGTCCTCACTGCCGCCTCGGTCGGCACGTCGGGGCACTCGCTGAAGACCTCCACCAAGCTGCGTTTGGGAAGGCCGGCGAAGAACCGCTCGGCCAACCCGCCGGTGAGGTGCTCGGAGCCCGCGACAACCAGGGGGCGGCGTTTGCCGTTGCGCTCGATCTCGGCCCAGAGCGCCTCTTCGAGGATACCGTCGCCGAAATGAACGCGCGTGAGGTAATTGATCAGCGTCATCCGGAGCGCTCCGGCGCCTGCGCGCCACTGTCGCGTCGTTTACGGGGTCGGAAGCGGCTCCGGGCCAATGCGGCCCGGAGCGAGAGGAATGATCCCTTATTGGTACGACTTCTTGCACTCCGGCACTTCGCGCCCCGGCAGGCCGATCTTGGCGAATGCCTCCGAGTCGATGCCGAGCGTCTGGTTGACGTTCTCCTTGATCTTGACAAGCTGGGTCGCCAGCGTGCAGTCGGCCAGCTCGACCACCTCGGAGACGAAGTTGGTGCCGATCGCCTGGCGGTTGTGATCGAGGCGGATCACGCCGTTCGGGGTGTCGAGCTCAAGGGTGCTAAGGCACTGCCGAAACGCCTTCTGACCGTCAGACAGATCGCCGCCGAGCTTCTCCAGTCAGGTCATCGTCGCGTTGGTCGCGTTGTAGTAGCCGGTGCCGAGCAGCGACGGGATCGGGAACCGCTCCTCGGGCGGGAAGGTGTCCTGGTAGGACTTCACATAGGCCTGCCACTTTGGATCGTCCCAGGTGTCGGCCTGCGGGCCGGCCGAGGGTACGCCGATCAGCGCCTGCTTGGCCGAGCCCTTGGAGCTCAGCACCGTGCCGTCGACCATGATCGTGCCGCCGATCAGGTTGGCATCGCCGCCGGCCTGCTGGTACTGGTTGAGGAAGTTGACCGCGTCGCCGCCGCCGAGGCCGAGATAGATCGCGTCCACGTCGTCCGGCAGGGCCGCGATGATCGAGGCGAAGTCCTTGGTGCCGAGCGGCACCCAGAGGCGCTCGGTAACCTCGCCGCCCTGCATGCAGAACTCGGTCACTAGGCCGAAGACCTGGGTGTAGACGAAGGAGTAGTCCTCGCCGATGGTGGCGATGGTGCGATAGCCCTTCTCGTTGTAGATGTACTCGCCGAGGCCCGCGGACCACTGCGCGCCGTCCATGTTGAAGCGGAAGAAGTTCTCCGACGGCGTCACATAGGTGGTTTCCTGAGCCCCCGAGATCCCGTTCAGGAAGGTCACGCCCGGCTGGGTCTTCGAGTAGTCGCGGATCGCGATACCCTCGGAGCCCGAAAGCGGCCCGATGACGATCTCGACCCCGTCCTGCTCGACGACCTTGCGGGCCGCGCGCACGGCGCTGTCGGGACTGGCGTCGGTGGCGCCGATGACCAGCTCGATCTCGCGCCCGCCCGCGGTGTAGTTCCATTCCCCGAGCGCGGTCTTCAGTCCGCGAACGCCGTCCTCACCGAGCACGGTGTAGGTGCCCTCGAGCGTCGCCAGCACGCCGATCTTAAGCGGCTCGGCCTGAGCCGCGGCTCCGGCGGCAATCAGGGCAGCGATCGATAGGGCTGACAGGTTTTTGACTCGCATGCGTTCCTCCCTGCGAAAGGTGTGTCCTCCTCGACCGCGGCGCAGACGCGGCAGACGATGTGCCAGCCTGCGCCATCCGCCGGCATGCGGTCATCCCGGTGAGTTCAACTGGCGTATCCCAAAGTCTGTTTTTGTGGTCGCGGGCGGCGATCTTGCGCTCCGGAACCACTCTAGGTGCTATGATGCCCGGAATGCAGCTGGCGCCGATGTCGTGCTAAGGATGTGCGATGCGCCGATCACTGGGGAGGCGGAGCGATGTTGAACCGCGGCGGATCAGGGTATTCTAGGTATTCCGGCACGACGAGCTACGGCACACCCACCTACAGCACGGGCCCAGTGCCCAACTCCGCGTCGGGAAGCAACGAGATCCGCGGCACCGACCTCATCGCCGAGTACCTGGTCAAGGAGAAGGTGCCACTCATCCTCGGCTATGCCGGCCACGGGGCGATCGGGCTGTTGGACGGGATCATCAAGCACACCGACCGGATCCGCCACATCTCGCCGAGGATAGAGCAGGCAGCGGGTTTCATGGCCGACGTCTACTATCGGCTGACCGGCCAGCCTCTGGCGGTCTACGCCTCGACCGGTCCGGGGCCGATGAACCTGTTGATCTCGGTGACCAACGCCTTCTACGATCACTCCGCCTTCTTGGTGATCACCGGCTAGGTGCCGACCACCCAGTTTGGCAGCGGCGCCCTGCAGGACGACTACCGCTATCGCGGCGACATGTCCGACATGTTCGCCCCCGTGGTGAAGAAGTCCTGGCGCATCCGCAAGGTCGAGGACCTGTGCAAGGCCTTGCCGGATGCCTTTTCGCTAATGCGCACCGGCCGGCCCGGCCCGGTGCATCTCGACATGCCCTACAACCTCTACATCGAGACCGCCCCGGTTCAGGTGCCGGAGCCGAAGACCTAGGCCATGCCGCTCAACTGGCGCGCCACCGCCACCGACGAGGTGGTGGAGCGGGCGCTGGATCTCCTGACCGGGTCGCAGCGGCCGCTGATCCTCGCCGGCGGCGGCATCCGGGCGGCGGGCGCCTTCGAGGAATTGAAGGCGGTGGCCGAGCAGCTCGACATCCCGGTCTACACCTCGTTCATGGGCAAGGGCGCGCTGCCCGCCGACCACCGGCTCTATCTCGGCGTCGCCGGGGTCTGGGGCGAGTACCCCGCCACCGAGGCCGCGCGCAGTGCCGATGTCATCCTTGCCATCGGAGCCCGGTTCAACGACCTGCACACCGGCTCGTGGCTGCCCGGCTATGTCTACAACGTCCCGCCGACCAAGCTGATCCAGGTCGACATCGATGCCGAGGAGATCGGGCGCAACATGGCAGTGGAGATGGGCATCGTCTCCGACGCCAAGGCCTTTCTCGGCCAGATGCTGAAGATCGCCCGCGCCAAGGGGCGGCGGATGAGCTACGGCAACAGCTGGCACCGCGAGATCGAGGCATGGCAAACCGACTGGCGCAACTTCTGCGAGCCGTTCGAGCGCAGCAGCGAGGTGCCGATCGAGCCCCGGCGCATGCTCGCCGACATGGTCCGCCTCTCGCCACCCGACACGGTCATGGTCGACGATGTCGGCAACTGCCAGGTCTGGTCCGAGCAGTACTGGCGCCCGCGCATCGCCGGCAACCACATGACCGCCGGCGGCTTCGCCGCCATGGGCTTCGGGGTCTGCGGCGTGCTGGGAGCGAAGCTGGCGCGACCCAACTCGCCCTGCGTGACGCTCTGCGGCGATGGCAGCTTCATGATGACGCCACACGCCGTGGCAACCGCCGTCGAGTACAACCTTCCGGCAGTCTGGGTGCTGCAGAACAACTACGCCATCGGCACCATCCGCGACCTGCAGCGGTTCTATCATGATGGCCGCAAGATCGGCACCAGCTTCGTCAACGAACGCACCGGCCAGCTCTGGAACCCGGACTTCGCCAAGATGGCCGAGGCGATGGGCGCGCAGGGTATTCGCATCGAGCACCCGGACCAGTTCGGCGATGCCTATTCCGAGGCCCTGCGCTCCGACATGCCGACAGTGCTCGACGTGGTCATCAACCGCGACACTGCGGCCCCGGTCACAGGCACCTGGCAGATGCCGCCGATCCCGGAAGTCCAGCCGACCTTTGGCCAGCGCAAGATCCGCTGAGATGGCGCAACGACGCCGCGCCAACGGGCTCGGGTCAAGCCGAATATCGCTTGGCCGTCGGTTCCGTTGGACCTTTCCGGATTCGGAGCGTGCGGTCAGTGGATTTCCGGCTTTCTGTCGGGCGCCCGCAACATTGGACGACCAGGAACGGCCCAGACAGCCGGCTTAGGGCCTGTTGACAAAGTGCTTTATCCATAGGCGGATTGGGACGATATTGACGAAGCCGAGATAGCTTTCGGCCGTATTGTCGTATCTTGTGGCGACGCGCCGGGCGTTCTTCAGGCGGTTGATGCAGCGCTCTATCAGGTTCCGCAGCGCGTAGATGAAGTCGTCGACCGGCGTCTGAACCTTACGGCCCTTGCGCATAGGAATGACGGGGACGCCGCCGCG